>ERZ894236.316-NODE-316-length-65107-cov-23.0942_pt1 | contig 65107 bp, 58 predicted proteins | sample MGYA00380297_ERZ894236 | MGnify/ENA primary metagenome ERZ894236 (study PRJEB32331, sample SAMN06328420) | human gut metagenome | biome: human gut microbiome; feature: stool | host: Homo sapiens | collected 2014-08-04 ... | reverse complement strand
GATTTTATCATAGAAGAACCCTTCAATCACATATTTACAGAAAAAGTTTCACACTCCCATGCAAGAGGAAGGAGCGTAAAAGTTACGCTCCCCTTTTTACCTACTTATTGGAATTCCACATTAACTTCTGCTTCACAGCCATCTTCCAGTCTACCTCTGACAACACACCCTTTCGTATCCTCAAGGCTCCGGACAACGGCTAATGCCTGCCCTTCGTAGAGGGGCACTGTGTTCCCTTTATAAGGTATCTGCCGATCTGGTTTGGGGTCTGCTGTTCCTAACGCCAGAAGTTCTGCTCCCTGTACTTCTACGCTTACCTTTCTCTCTTCTCCGAAAACCAATGTTCCCTTCTCATCTATAGCTTCAATCCTGATAAAACATAGATCTCTGCCGTTTGCTCTAACTTTTCCGGGTTCCGCAGTTATCTTTAACTTTTTCGTGGAAGAGGCTGTCTTCAGCATATCCCGTCCGGTCTCTATTCCATCTTTATATGCAGTTACCTCCAAACTGCCTGGTTCATACGGAAACCGAAAGACTGCTTTATATTCTTCATCAAAACCACATTTTTTCCGTCCCAGTGTCATGCCGTTTAAGAACAACTCCACCTCATCTGCATTTGCATATATATGTGCTTCCATCTCCTGCCCTCCGGCCCCCGGGTATGTGTAATTTGCCGCAACTGGGAGCCATGTCCAGCTTAACCGGGCAATATGTTTCCCAGTCAGCTCCGGCGATAACGTAAACAGATGAGGCGCATGGTCATTTGCCCACACAGCATCTCGATAATAGGACTGGGGACGCTTATTCCCGATTAAGTCTATATCAGCACATCCTGCGGCAATCCAAGGCCACTGCGGGCTGCCGGGACGCTCAGCATCACTTACTTCCCATCGTCCGACACCATTTTCTCCAAGATAGTCCCAGGCTGTCCAAACAAAATCGCCTATTACATTATTATTTTCAACTGTAGACTGCCATGTCGAAAATGCAGCCCTCGGATAGCTTTCGGAACCATAAATTACTCGTTTCGGAAACTTCTTGCGGTCATGCTCATAGCGGACTGATTTATAATTATATCCGGCCACATCAAGCGGGGCAAAGTATTCTTCTGTGGTATCTCCCCACAAATCTATACCGGATGCAAAATTATCATATGCCATATTCAACGCCTGATTTCCTGTGGTTGCTTCCCCTCCTGTAGGTCGCTGTGCGTATTCTAAAAACAAGGAACAAGCCGTTGCCGATACCGGACGGGTTCGATCCAAATCCTTTACCTTATCGGCAAGCCTTTTGCTCCATGCAAATCCATCTGCGCTGCCATCCCGTTCTTCTACCTCATTTCCTGTTGACCACATTATAATGGATGGATGGTTATAATCTCTTAGAATCATGTCTTCTATATCCTGTTCCCAGTGCTCCTCGAAAAAAATATGGGAACCAAAACTGGTTCTTCCCAGTACCCATTCATCAAACGCTTCCTCAATCACTAACATACCCAGTTCATCGCAGACTTTAAAGAATCCCGGTCCAAAGGGGTTATGGGAAAGCCGCAAAGCATTAAAACCACTCTCTTTTAAAATTCTGATTCTACGATATTGGGCTGTCTCATGTTCTGCTACACCTAAAATCCCCAAATCCTGATGGATACACCCACCTTTTAGTTTCATAGGCTGCCCATTCAGACGGAATCCATCTGTGCTGTTTACTTCTATAGTCCGTATTCCAAAGCTTTCCTCATATGAGTCTTCTCCTGACTTTTCCCCGGTTACCGTTACAATCGCTGTATAAAGCATAGGATTCTGTGGACACCACGGAGAAATATGAGTCACAGGAATATCCAGTTCAACTGTTCCGCTCCCCTCTGAGAGCGTGACAGAACTCAACGCTTTTCCGACACACATGTTTTGGCTGTTTTCAATACGGCAGCTTATTTCCGTCTGTCCAGCTTCTTCCTCTCCTGTTACCTCTGCCTGCACATGAATCCTTGCGCTGGTTCCATTTAACTTGGCTGTCGTAATCTTTAAGCCATGTAACCTTACAGCAGTTTTCTCCGCCACATGCAGCCATACTGGCCGGTAAATTCCTGCTCCTGTATACCATCTGGAACAAGGTTTCATCCGGCTGTCTGTATGGAGTAAAATCTCATTTTCTCCTTCCTTCACTTTATTAGAAATATCCATATAAAAACTGCTATACGGATTTACATGTTTGATTACAAACTGGCCATTCACCCAAACCTCCGTTATCCCTGATACACCCTCAAATTCCAGCCAAATGCGTTTTTCAACAGACTCTCTTCCAAGCATAAACTTCTTTTTGTAGTACAGTCCCGCTCCTCTCGTATAGCCTTCATCTTCTCCTCCCGGCGCATTCTTATCCCGTTCCTTCTCCATAGAGTAATCATGCGGGATACGAACCCTTTTCCAGTTATTCAACATGTGAATTAGCAAAGGGTTTTTAAGCCCGCTTTCTGCATATTCCCAATCCTTATCTAATAAATAATGATACATAATGACCTCCTGATCATTCTTTTTCTAATTTTGTTCAGTTTACTTTTTAACTGTGCCAAACATCATTTTTTCTTTGACCTATTCTCCAATCATAATTTCCCAGGAACCTGAGGCTGCCTTTCGGAATCCTTTTTTGTGTGTTCTGGTCTATCGCTATCAGTCCGAATGTCTTTGTAAATCCCATCTGCCATTCAAAATTGTCGAGGAGGGACCAATGCATATATCCAATTACGTTAATTCCATCCTCAATGCAATGAGCCACACCATCCAGAGCTGTTTTTATAAACGAAATCCTCCTGCCATCATCTGTAGACGCAATCCCATTCTCTGTGACCATAATGGGGATTTCCAGTGACTCAGCCACTTTGCGGATAACGTGTTCCAGAGCTTCCGGATAATATTCGTAATTCATCTGCGTAATTTCAACGCCTTCCGGCACTCCTTTTACACCTTCCTTGCCAATCAGCTTTCTGGTATAATTCTGCAGTCCGAAAAAATCATCATTTGTTATATAAGGCAGATATCGGATAAATTCTTTCTCCCATTCTCTCTGTGCAATCTTTTGTGAGCCCTCGTCATCATCTGGCTGAAAATCGTGGAGTGAAAGTGTAATTCCTACCTTCAGATGTGGACAGATAGTCTTCATGGCATGTTTTGCAGCCTCATGTGTCCTCATGATCAGCTGGTCTCCCTGCTCAGTGCGTGCAGACAGGAAATCTTCCGGTTTTGCTGTACCAAATACCCTGATATTTTCTTCTTCGGTTTTTTTCATATTGGCACGAAACTCCGGGTTCACCCCTACCTGAATATCCTGATTCATATTTTTCATATAACTACGCACAAGATCTGCCATTTGCAGCCCCATATTCGCCTCGTTAATTGTACACACATAAGTCAATTCACTGCCAACTTCTTTTATTACATAAACACAGTATTTTTTGAATGCTTCGATAATACCCTCATTTTCCCAGCCACCCTGGCTTATGACCCACTTTGGCGAAGAAAAATGATGCATTGTTACAATGGGTTCTATACCTTTACTCCTGCAATACCTAATCACATCAAGGTAATGTTCCAGTTCTTTTTCATCAAAGTGTCCTTGTTCCGGTTCAATCCGAGCCCATTCGATTGAAAAACGATAGGCGTTCAGCCCTGCTTCTGCCATCAGATCAATGTCCTGCCTGTATCTATTGTAATGGTCCACCGCATTAAGAGAAGGTTCCTTAAAAACTGAGTGTTCCATCTGTTCCATTGCCCAAAAATCGCTGTTGGTATTATTTCCTTCAACCTGATGTGCAGCTGTGGCTGCCCCTAAGAGAAAATCCCCATGCGCCTTTTTCATATAACTTTTCCTCCTCGTTCTTATTAAATAAATTATAACTTTAATTTGAGTTATTTTTTAGAACTCATTTCGCTCAAACTAGCACAGTTTTTACTATTTCTATAGTTATAATAAAATTATTGGTTAATCGATCATGCATAGATTGTCATCAAAGTAACTGTGCTGCTATTTCATTTTTTGTTTTCCGTTTTTATAAAGTTCTTTAAATATCAAAGCCCCACTGTAAATAACAAGAAACGAACCTATTGTAAATACGACAGCACTCTCTGTCTGAATCTGCGACAGGGAAACAATCCCCATCAGAATTGCCGCGGCTGATACAAGGAACATCCCAAACCGCACCGGCAGATTCCGATAGACGGTTATCGCCTGATAAAAATTTCGAAAAGAAAAGAGGATTAGTAAAATTCCAAGCAGAAAGTGTGTGGATAAGAGTATCGCACTCTTATTTACCACCAGAAACTCCATCACACAGATTGCAACCAGCCAGCTTAGTATCCGATGTTCCTTTTGTTTTTTATCTATTCCATCATTGACTGCACATTGCAGTAGCTTACGCCCTGAATAAACAATAACTGCCAGTCCAAGAAATCTTCCCACCAGTCTCAGTGCAGCCTCCGGAAACATTATAAAAATAAGTCCTGCTGCAAATAATAGCCCAGCCTGCAGTATCTCCCTGCTTCGTACTGCTTCTTTAAAGTCTATCTTTTTGCAATTGGAGACAAAAGAATGGATAAATTTGGCAATTACAATCTTTGTCTTACGCTCTGAATGTATAATGGATAATAAGATAGTGCCAAACCCATCCAGACCGCCGCCCCATACTTCATCCATGGTTGCAGCCCCTCCTGCTTTTAAGGCATCGAAGAAATCCTTTGTAAAGGCCTTTCTCTGTTCCAGCGTTGCAGACGTGATCCAGGTATCAAAAATCTGCACATAGAACCTGCAGTTTTCTGTTAAGGTATCTTTTTCACAAACTGCATCCCCTTCTATCTGCCACGTATAGATATCATGCTGCATGAGCCCATCTGCATCGCTTCCGAGTATCCAATCCGGCGTACCACACGGGAACAATGTGCCAATAATACTGAACTCTGGTACAATCCAACACACCTTCTCTCTGATTGCCGCCAATCTTTCTTTAGGAATGATATCGGTACTTAACCCCGGGCCATCATTGTTATACACTGCTATGATTTGATCCTGTAATTTCTCTTCACATTGTGCAGCAGAAAAAATTGCAAGGTTTCCCCCCTTGGAATGCCCGCCTATACGATAACGCTTCCCTTCCTCCATCGTGCGTTCCAGATAATCTTTCGCCATCAATTGTGCAGGAACCACCATTGAGCCAATCCCAAAATCCTCCTGCCAGCCAATGATTGTATTATCTGTTCCCCTGAAAGCGATATATCTGCTTTCATCATCCAGTGTAATATGTACTGCTGTAAACTGGCTCGCTGTTTTTTCGTCATAAACCTCTCTATAATAAGACAAATTCGCCTGTCCAAACCTTCTTGACCCGGCCATGAGAGAGAACAGGGTGGTTTTCTCCTTTTCACGAGGATTTTTTTCCAAGTATCTTGTATATGCATCTGCAACCGTAACCGGCTCTTTATCATCAGTTACAATTCCTCTAAGATTCTGATATACAAAAGCGGATAGCACTAAATTATCCACCAAACAAAACGGCCTCTCCGAAAAATTCAAATCCCCCCGCCACTTTAGATATGTAATAATATTTCCCATCTTTTTTCCTTTTCTATCTCTATATTGGATCCCATACAATACCGCATAAGCACTGTTGTCTTTCCAGCAATGCCGGCAATTCATTTGGGAGATACAGGGATGCACTTTTATCCAATTCTATTTCTCCTGTAAGCTGCAATAGCTCCGTTACAAACTGAGAGCAAAAATAACGGTTTTTAAACCGGGCAGGAATATGCAACAGGCATAAGAGCACACCCAGCCTGGAATAACGAAATTTTTCTTTGTTCTGATCTATTTCCTGAATCCGTTTTACAATTTTTTCATAGCTGTCCTCTGACACGCTCAGCCGGTAAATAATACTTTTTTTGTCGCGCCGCTTGTGTCCCTTTGGGTATTCTTTCCGAAAACCTCTGATATTAAAGCTGTAGTAATATTCATTTTCATCATCTATTGCAATTGAAGCATGTGTATATCCTCTGCCAGTGGCATAATATATAAAATCAGAAAAAGTGCTGTGATATCTCGTCAGGAATACCGTAACCACTTTTCTATTTTCCTGTTCCATGTAAACTTCCTCCCATTATATGCGTATACAAAAATTCCCGTATAGGTGGTTCCGCCCCCTCTTTAATTTTCCGCAGATTCTCCAAATGTTTATACATGAGAAGGATGCTGCATAAAACCAGCACAAGAAAGACCAGTATGTTGCCTGTCTTAACTCCAAAAAGAACCGGGAATAAAATTGCTGCAGTAAAGGAAATGCTGCATCCGTAATTAAAGATGAGTGCTGCGATACATCCCACAGCCAATAGAAGCAGAAAAAGTTTCCAGTCTGATATCAACACCAGGCCACCGAAGCTGGCCACTCCCTTTCCGCCCCTAAAACCGTTGTAAAATGGAAGAATATGTCCGATAACCGCCATACTCCCGGCCACAATGCCTCCCAAAAGGAAATCCGGGTTTAAATATCTGCTGACTACAACCGCAAGAACTGCCTTTCCCATGTCGCAGATCAGCACCAGCACCCCATATACTTTTCCAAAATTTATAAAAGCATTCGTGGTTCCCAGATTCCCCGTTCCCCGATTTGTAATATCCTTGTCCTTCATCTTAGAAATTAGGTATGCGGGGTTTATACATCCCAACAGATAGCCAATCACTACACATATTAATAGTTTACCCATCTTTAATATTTTTTCCTCCAGTCTTGTTTTATTTACGTCACATCCAGAACAAAGCTTCTTATATGATAAAAACCGCCGCCACATATCTACTCGAAATGCAGCGACAGTCAAGTTCAATACCTTAGTCTCGAATCCCCTTCGTAAGTGGAATCAGCATCAGCAGGGCAACAATGCCTATCAGCCCGATTACGATGCCAAGGATCATTTTATTAAATACCATCGTCAGGCACATGCCTATGCCCAGCAACAGAGCACCTATAACACCAACCGCTACAGAACCTACTGTTTTCGCATTCAGCTTAATGGGTTCTTTCCCTTCCATCTTTCTCCATACAAGCAATGTGATCAGCAGGATAACGAGACCGACGACACCAACGATAATCCCCTTGTTGAACATACCCCATTCCTCAATCAATGCCATGCACATACCCAGTGCAAAAAACACACCGCCGATTGTTCCCAGGATCAAAGCAACAAAATTACTCTTTTTCATAATATTTCCTCCTTTCCCATTCTGTCTGCAGTATCATGATATTATTGCAGACTTTATCTGTTTTCTGTACCAGATTTCCTGTCACTGTATTGATCTGATGAAAACAGAATACAGCAGAAATATTTAATTTTTAATTGAATCTTGTTTCTGTAATATTAAAAACAAAGGAAATGAAAAAAGAACCGCCGGCTTTGACGATTCTTTTTCTTACTTTCAATTACACTCCCTATATCAACAGATCTTTCCCTTTCCTGCACACCTCATAGAGTTCTTCCATTTCATCTTCGATCAAAGGCTGTATCTTGGCCGACCTTTTTCTGACAAGCACCCGGTACACAAACCAGGGTGCAATCCAGCCGGCAAACCCCGGAATGGCAAGGAGGATACACAGCATAATAAACGGAGGCTCTGCGGTTACTGCAAATACGGAGCCTGCCATACAGGCAGTGCCCACAACGCCAATCACTATTGCTGCAATTGTTGCAAAGGTCGTTTTGGACTTTTCCAGCCTGTCAATTTCCAGAATACAGCCGTCAAAATTTCTCTGCAGCCTGGTCAGTTCCACCTTATTGCATATCTTCCTATCCCGCCGGAAATTTAAGTTCACATATCCTCCCGGATGAATCCGCTCCTGTACGGTCTCTGCATTCGGATCCTCTTCCCATCCAAAACAGGGATAACTGTCCAGATACAAAGAAGCGTGTTCCCTCAATATTTCCTTTCTTTTATATTCGTAACCCACATATTCGGACCCGCCTTTGCTGACTTCTGTCATGAAATCACCTCCTGTTCTTTACCTTCCTGTTCCTTTTCCATTACAGGGGAAACTGGGAACCTCACGCGGAAAACAGTTCCTTTCCCTTCCTCGCTTTTCACCGTGATCATTCCTCCGCTCATCTGCAATATACGGAGGATTAACGACAGTCCCAACCCATTTCCTTCCGTTGCATGGGAAGTATCCCCCTGATAAAACTTATCAAACATCCGTTTCATGGTCTGTTCCGACATACCACATCCGGTATCAGATACCTCTACCATAATATATCCCTGGTCAGAATACTGGCGTATGCCCACCGTACCGCCTGCATCCGTGAATTTAAATGCATTGGACAAAAGGTTGTTCCATACCAGCTCCATCAGTTCCTTGTCCGCCTCCACATAAGCACACTCTTCCATGTCAGCTTCAAATTCAATCCCTTTCTTTTCCCAGACCGCCTCAAACCCAATGGCACACACGGCCAACTGGCCGCACAGGTCATACCTCTCGGGCTTCGGCTGTATCTTCTGACTCTCCAGCTTATTAAGTTTTAAAACATTAAAAATCAAAGAAGAAAGGCGTTTTGTACTTTCCAGTATGGCGTCTGCATACTCCCGCTGCACAGTATCCAGTTTTGTTCCCTGTAATAGCTGTACATAATTATTGATAGCAGAAAGGGGCGTTTTCATTTCATGGGACACATTTGCTGCGAAATCATTCTTCAGCGTTTCAATGGAACCAAGCTCCGCCACCATCTTATTAAAATCCATATACAGGGTGTCAATATAATCCATATCATTGGGCGCGTGGCGGAGCGGGAGGTATACGGAGAAATCTCCCTCCGCGACCTTCTTCGCAGCAATGCTCAGCCTGCGGATGGGGCGCTCCACCGTCATGTACTTATGCAGATTGAGCGCCGACAGGATAACCGCCGTAACTACAACACAGTAAATAAAATACCATTTTACATAAGGCCCGGACTCATCCCGGATCAAATGGATGCCCCCATACAAAACAGTGGGCAGCATCATCAAAGTACCCACTGCAAAAAACAATGCGAGATAAATGGGGAATACAAAATAGCTCCGGGATATCCTTGGGTCTGTTGTTTTTTTCTCCTGCTTCATAGGATCACCGCCTTATATCCCAGACCGCGTATTGTCTTGATCTGTATGTTCTTACAGACAGAAAACTTATCCCTCAGCTTTGTCACATAAACATCCACCGCACGGAGCCCTGTGTCACTATCCACACCCCAGAACTCATCCAGAAGCTGCGCCCTGGAAAAGGTATGGTTCGGATAAGACAGCAGCTTAAACATGATATTAAATTCCCGTGTCGTGACGAAAATCTCCTCATCGCCGTACATGACCGTCATGGCATCCGCGTCCAGGATCAATTTCCCCACTACCAGCCTCCGGCTTTCCTCAATATTTGCACGCCGAAGAAGCGCCCTGACCCGCATCAGAAGTTCACTCATGTCAATGGGTTTAACCATATAATCATCAATCCCCATATCAAACCCTTTCTGCTTCGATGCCATATCGTCTCTGGCGCTCATGAATAGAATTGGAATCCGTCTGTTGAGCCTGCGGACATTCTCCGCAAATGCAAATCCGTCCGTCCCCGGCATCATGATGTCAGAAATGATCAGGTCATACAGCACTCCGTACATTTCTTCATAGGCACGCTCCACTGACAGTACGCCTTTTGCCTGATATCCGCTGTTATTCAGATAAGCACAGACACTCTGCGTCAATTTTGCGTCATCATCTACCACAAGTATAGAAATCATCTTTCCTCTTCCTTTCTTTCCAGACAGGCATTTTCCCGTGCCTCCATTTTCCCGATCCGCCAGATCAGAAACCCGCCAAGCAAAACGGCCACAGCCCCCATGATAGAACCAAGCAGACCGTTCACGGATGGATTCTGCACATCATCTGCAAATGCAAGAATCGCGGATTGGGTCAGTACCAGAGAGATCAGGGAAGTTCCAAGGCTGATGGTCTTAATCGCGTGGAGCACAGGGGATTTTGCTTTCCTGTATTTCATGACTCCCCGCAGATTCATCCCGATTTCAGTAAAGGTGATCGTAGCAATGGTGATCGCCGTGATTTTCCCATAATACACCGTTTTCGGGTGCCAGATTGTCCACAGGGAATATGCCACATAAAGCAGGCTTGCCGCCACCATGACCGCGCCTGCCAGACGGTAATAATCATACTGGCGCCTCCGCCCGTCCTTCTTCGCCAAACCTGCCAGCGCACAATACCGTGCCAATGCCATTCCCAGGGTATAGCCGCCATTCATACAGACAAACCCCGACAGGGAAAACAACCCTGACGTAATCTTTCCCATGCCAAGAAGAATACTAAAACCGCCTACAGCGCCGGTGATATGAAGTGAACGGCTATCGGACGCATTGTTGTTTTCCCGGACCGCACTGCTGATCTCCTTTATCACTTTTTTACCTGAACGCAGCCAATGTAAACCCATCTGTAGCTCCCTCCTGCATGATTAAAACCGGATTGCTACATTCAACGCATGATCTGCATCCGATGCCGTCCGGATTGCCTCTTCAATCTCATCAATCGAAAATTCATGGGTAATAATAGATTCCAGATTCCATCTCCCGCCTGCCATCATATCCATGACATCCTTTACATCTTCGGAAAAATATCCGCCGGAACCAATGATGCTTTTCTGCGCGTAAGTCATATGGAGCAGGTCAAGCTGACGCATCGAATTGTTCACTGCCACAGATACAAAGCGGCTCCCTATTTTCCCATGCGCCATAAAATCCTTTAAAATACTCTCATGGCCTGCGGCATCCAGAAAGATGTCCGCATCCGCCGTATCCCCCATAAGAGCTGGCGCTGTGCCAAAATATTCCTCTGCTTTTTCCCACACAGGTTCTTTTACTGTATTGCAAACTGCAAATCCGAGTTCTCCTGCAATATGCAGCCGGTAATCTGATAAATCGCAGACCATTACCTGCTCCACACCAAAATGTTTCAGAGCTACTGCCGCAGCCAGACCAATGGTTCCGCAGCCAAACACAACCGCCTTTTCTCCCGGCTTGGGCTGTCCCCGCCTTGCCGCTCTGCAGCCCACCGTAAAAGGTTCGATCAGGCAGGCCAGCCGATCTGAAATATGTTCCGGCACGTCATACAGGGAATAATTCTTTTTCGCCTGCGGCACAAGGATATATTCTGAAAATCCGCCAATGGTACCCGCCCGTCTGGTGTCATTTTTTGCGTAGCGGGGATATGGGTAAACTCTTTCCCCTATCTGAAATTCCGTCACATTTTTACCAACTGCCACAACCCTGGATACTGTCTCGTGACCAAATTCCCCGCCAGCAGCAATCCTGTGCCCTGTATTTGCTCCATGCTGATAGACTGCCACATCCGTTCCGCAGATGCTGGAATAGATATTCTTGAGCAAAACATCATTTTCCCCGCATTCCGGCAGGGGAATTTCTCTTACCTCTACCTGATTTCTTCCTAAATAAATTGCCGCTTTCATCTTTCCCATTCCTCCATATCAGTACAATGCTATCTGAGAATATCATCTGTTCGTTTTCATTCTGTTTAAGTTTTGTTTTAGAAATATTAAAATTATGGCGCTTTCATTCTTTTTTCCAACGTGTGTTGCTTTTATACCTGCTTTGTATTATGATTTTATCATCAGCTTACACACTGTTCAATCATCAATACGTCAATTCGTGTTGGAATAAAGGGGATTTTTATGAATACAAAGAATAACCAAAGATTTCGTGATATGGATAAGAAATTGAAAGCTACAATGCTGGAGCTTTTAGAGACAACTGATTTTGAAAAGATTACCGTAAAGTCCATATGTGAAACTGCCCATGTAAACCGCTCCACCTTTTATGCCCACTATTCCGATGTCTATGAGATTATGGAACAGATGGAAGAACATCTGAACGAAGAACTGTTGGAAAGTTATTCCGGCAGTCCACAGGAAAAAGACAGCGTATTCCCCCTGTGGCCGTTCATCCCCTTCCTCCGCCACATTAAAAAGCACGCCTGCTTTTACCGGACAGCTTTGAAGCAGCGCAGGGATTTTCCATTAAAACAAGGATATGAGCCTATGTGGAACCAGATTATAAAACCCAAATGTATTGCCGCAGGTATCACCTCAGAATCAGAAATGCTCTATTATTTTGTCTATTTCCAGGCAGGCTTCACAATGGTCCTGAGACGTTGGGTAGATACCGGATGCCAGGAGTCAGAGGAAGCGGTTGCCCGGATTATTGAAAACTGCATACCTGCTATATGGAATACAATAATGGGGGTGCCCCGATGACAGGTCATTCATTACCCCTGGCTTTCAATTGCGTTACCAATTCTTTGCTTTACTTCCTTTGCAATGTCTACTGTTTTCATGTTTCTATATTCTTCATATAACAGTGGACGTAAAATATGCACCTGTACAGTCACTGGTTTATCGGTTTCCGTATCAAAAGGAAGATAGGAATCAATCAATGCTACCGGGACAATAGGGCATTTCGTTTTTACTGCTGGTTTAAAACTGCCGCCTTTAAAATCCCGCAGCTTATTCCCTTCTCTGCTCCTTGTACCCTCCGAAAAAATCAAACAGTTCTCTTTATCCTTTACCCGTCTCATTACCTCAATCATTACTTCCATAGATTGCCGGACATTCTCCCGGTCCATTGGCATAGCATCCAAACAGCCAAATATCTGCTTTACAAACGAAACCTGCATAAGTTCTTTTTTAATGACCGGTGAAAATGGCCTGTCGCAAGCCTCTACCATCGCAAATCCATCGAAAATTCCCTGATGATTGGGATAAAAGATAAATCCATCCTGATCTGGTATATTTTCCTTTCCGGTAACCAGCAGATTAATATTTCCGGTCTTCATGGACCGCCTTGAGATGTAATTGACAAGCTCATACCTCTGTTCTTTTGTATATCTGTCTTTATGTTTCACGTAACTGCAGAGCCTTAAATATAATGCGGGGATTTTTAACAAATTTTTTACTACGATACGGTTTAATCTTTTCATCAGTTCACCTATCTGTTGTCTGTTCCGCACTTTCCACAGGCCATACATTTATTGGACTCAGACCATAATCTTTCTGCCACCGGTTTCCATTTTGCGGCAGTAAGCACACATTTATCAGAAAACTCTTTTGCAGTCTCCAGATTTTGGTAATCTGTGCTTATGGCACCGCTCTTTTCTACAATTGCTGTCAATCGACCCGGATTGTCCAGTACCGGGCAGGAGCGGAGCATGTTGTCATTCCACGGCTGGTTGTCATGGTATCCCATGAATAAGGGTGAGCGGTAAGCCTCTAATAATGTCTTTTCCCGGATATTGGAATCAGAATAATGGATGAAGGCACAGGGTTCAATGTCTCCGTTGGCATTGATATGACAGTAGCTCCTGCCACCGGCAATGCAGCCGCCAACATATTCACCGTCATTCCAGAAATCAACCGTAAATATTGGCTTCGTCTGACGGTACTCACGGATCTTGTGATACATCATCTCACGCTGCTTAGCCGTAGCCATCAGTTCAGGTACCGCTCCTTTTCCAACCGGCATATAGGTGAAGAACCATGCAAATTTAGCTCCCAGTTCGATCATATAATCAAAATATTCTTCACTGCCAATCACTTCTGCATTATTGCTTGTATAACAGCAGGAAATTCCAAAGGGAAGTTTTTTCTTTTTTAAGATAGACATGGCATTTAAAATTTTTTCATATGTTCCCTCACCGCGTCTTCCATCTGTCGCCTCTTCAAATCCTTCAATGCTGATAGCCGGCATGAAGTTCTGCACGCGGAGCATCTCGTCAGCAAAGGCTTCATCGATTAAGGTTCCATTGGTAAATGTGGAGAACACACAGTCCTGATGCTCCTCGCATAACCGGATAATGTCTTTTTTCCGCACCAGTGGTTCCCCTCCCGTAAAAAGATACACATAAGTTCCAAGTTCAATCCCCTGGTTTACGATATCATCCATTTCTTCATAGGTCAGGTTCATATGATTACCATACTCGGCAGCCCAGCATCCGGTACATTTCAGATTGCAGGCACTTGTGGGATCAAGTAAAATTGCCCAGGGCACATTACAGTTATATTTTTCCTTGTTTTCTTTCTGTCTTTGGTACCCCAGCAGACATCCGTTGATGATTAGGTTTTCAAACAATCTATTCCGAACTCCGGCATCAATATCAGACCACAGGCTCATGACCAGCTTATACCAGTTGCCTTTTTTGTTCCCCATAACTTTGTGGATTGTTTCTCTTTCTGATTTCAAGGTATTTTTTCTATCAACTTTGTCAAACCATGCCAGCAATTTGGGCATATTCTTTTCTGGGTCTTTGTCAAGATATCCAAGCGCCGTTTTCACAGCCAGAGCCTCAACATTTTCTTTTATTGCCATTCTTTTGTCCTCATTTCTTTTATTATCTTTAGCAAAAGAGACTTCAGAACATTCTTCCCAAATCCCTGTGCTTTGTGTATTTCCTTATTTTTTATTCTTCTTAACAACAGCGGCAATAACGCCTGCTACTACAGCCACTACAGCTACAACTACTACTTTAATAGCCATATGTCATTCCTCCTTTTTTTATTTCCATGTACTCTTTTCTACTTTTTATTTTTCTTAACACTTACTGCAATAGCAACAATAACAACGATTACTACTGCCACAACAACGATTTTTCCTAACATGTCTATTTCCTCCTTTGTTTGATATGTAGTCATTGACGCGGCACTTCAACAACAATGCCATCATACACCTTGATTATTTAAAAATTGATTCAATTTTGTTTGAGAAAAATTAATATCTGTCCAACAACTTGGACTGAAATATACTAAAAAAATTTCCCATACACTATGCACTTGTCTGCCCCCACATATCCTTTAACCCCTGCTATTTGGTTTATAGTTTAATGACGAATATATTTACACTAAATTTATCGGCAGACTATATCAGATCAACCGCCGCAGTGGCAAGGTACAGTGGCTTGATGGGTATAAGAATCTGCTTATACATGCTGGTTACAATGAAGTAATGACCATCTTCGACGTCTTATGCTGGTCAAAAGAATATTGCTGTCTTACGGGAGAATACCGGCAGATTAATGACGTCCCCGGTGCGATGAAGTCAGCCACTCTGGGCAGAGATTTTTTTGCTGACTATGCAGAAACATTTGTACATAAACTGTGCGAATTGAGTCGTGCCTATGAATCACTTGGAGGAATTCAGGAAAAAGTAGGTGATGTAGCGTATCAAATAAATTTGTTTGATTTTTTGCCAGTCTTATTTCAATATTGGGATTCCGATGAGGAGTTTTCGGCTGTGCTGAAGATTAAGTGGGGTAAAAACATTATATCTTACATGCATTACGAAACAACATATTTTGCGGTGACGCATCTTTTGGATCGAATAAAAGAGAGCTTCTATTCGCAGACTAATAATTCTTAAAAATCAATGAAACTGGAAGGCACAAAGGATTGTCCTTTGTGCCTTCCAGTTTCACTTCTCCCAGATTCTGCGGATACACCAGGGTGCAATCTAGGACTGACAAAAGAACAGCCTTCAACCCCTTCCCACGGTCGTAATGTATGTGATATAATTGCTTCCTATTTTTTCTGACAATCCGAAAACAACATTCCAAGTTTCTTATATAACTGATTCAGTTCTATGAACACCCACCTCATTTATCGCTGCTTTTCAAACATTGAATTTATTCAACTAATTGAGATTTTGTCTCTCCTGATGAAGTTTTTACATGAAATATACTGAACTGATAAACTGCAGTTATTTACAAATAGAATCAATCCAAGAAAATAACTCCTTCAGATCATAATCTCCTGAGTGAGGTATCCCCCAAGGTGATGCATAATCCACAACACTTCCTGTCTCCTGTAGCTTCAGTGTAAGTATTGCGGAAATCGCAAGAGATGTATCTCTGTCGCTCTCACCATGACGAATCCTGAAATATTTTGCAGTTTTTGCCTTTTCATCTTCAATATAGTCCATGGGATTTAACATTTTAATAATTTCAGGTTCCGCCTTTGTTCCCTCACATGTACTATTCTTCAGACTATATTCCGTAAAATGTCTGCAGTTCACCGCCTGGTTACCAAATAAGTCATTTTCAGGACTGTTCATCGTAACATCATCAAATGCAGGGGCATTCTTCATTCTTGTAATATCGCAGGCAAATCCATAGAAATCCATAGCTACAGCTTTACCATCCTCAATCGTAAGCCATTCCTTGTCGCTAAGATCGATTCCCTGATCAATGGCTGTCTGAGCGGAAGCAAGAATAACAGACTTAACATATTCCTTAAAACTTCCATCTCCGTTTTCATCCAAGCTTAACGTATTACCTGCTGCATCCTTAAGTGCCAATGAATTTACATACTCCGGGAACAGTCTCGCTTCTTCCTGCGAGATTCGTATCTGATCATCTGTCATTGTTCCGTCTTCTGGTGTAAAGGAAGGACGTCCTCCCTCCAGCCTCATACTCATACGCCTATAGTCATTCACATTATGGAACTGCCACTCATAAGCCATATCTGCATGCTCAAGATTCGTGATTGGGCAATAACAAGAAGCTGCAAAAACAGCATCACTTGCATCTGCTGCCCCGATTTCTTCTAAATACTTCTCATAATCCGGATGATCACCGGTTGACCCCATCAGTGAAGATAAAGCTCCACCCGCACTGGTTCCATTTGTTATGATCTTATCGGCATCTCCCGGAATATCATCAGCAAACGCATGCAGAAACCGCACGGCCGCCTTATGGTCTACAATACAGGCAGGAGCCTTTCCATTATAATTTCCCTCTGCATCCTTCTGAATACGGCCTCTGATTCCGGGCGCCGCGACAACATAACCATGGTTTAATGCAAAGAAGATGGAATTGATCTTATCCTTAGCAAACATCTCATATCCCGGTTCTCCCGGTTCTGCCGGCATATATCCGCCAACCTGATTCGGCATGAAGATCGGAGCTGTATCAATAGTATATCCATTTAATATTCCTCCATCTACAAGATCCTTTGGCACAAAAATATTCAGTTGCTGAAACTCAGGATTCACGGGCTTATCTACATAAGGAATATTTCGATATGCACGATACTCTACACATTTTCCATCTAATGTTATTTGTTCGTCTTTATAATCATTTTTATCAAAAAACATCAATATTCTCCTATTCTGTTATTTATCCAACTCTTTACGAATCTGTGGTAAATACTTCTCTACATCCATACAAAGAACTGCAATGATAAGAAATACCGTAAGGATTGCTCCAAGCCATCCATAGTCAAAACGGATCGCATTCACAATCTTGTCTGTAATTTGACCGTCCTTGGCATATCCCGCTGCCGCAAGTATCCAGGTAGTAATAGCAGACCCAAATCCAATACCGATTTTAGAACCAATAGACGAAGATGAAGCCATAAATCCTTCGCAACGAATCCCAAATTTCCACTCTCCGTAATCTGCCGCATCAGCAACAAACGCATAAATTCCTGCAAACATAGGTCCAATTCCGATGGAGCGAAGGATCGTTCCAGCAAGAAGCATTCCGTGATTGGTTCCTGCAAATCCAACAAGAACAAATCCAAGCAGCATCACAAGTCCGCCGCACACCATAAAGCTTCTCTTTGAGAACTTATTTGAAAAATATGGCATCACGAATAAAATAAGGATTCCAGGTAACTGTCCCATTGACATAAGCTGTGCCATAAACATTGGCTCACCAAGAACTACATTACAGTAATAAATCTGAGCGGCGATTGCATTTGCGTTCACTAATAAAGTACACACACCAATGATAAGCGCTAACCAGAAATATTTGTTTTTAAGAACTGCCGGAAGCTGTTCTTTAATTGGAAGAGTATCTTTGTGCTCTGCGTCTTCCGCTTCCATAGCATTTTCCTTGCATAATAATCCCGGAATTAAAATAAGTACACCTGCAGTAATGCCAAGAATTATACTTGTCACAGTCCATCCAAATTTAATCTGAAGACCGGTAATGGCTGTTCCGACCACAAGACCGCATAAGTTGTTAATGATTGACGATACTGTTGATGTTGTATTTCGATCCTTAAAGTCTCTGGTCATACATGCAAGAAGTGCAGAATGGGCAACACCAAAGATGGTATAAACAATACAATTAAGGAATATGTATGTCAGATATGCATATACCAGTTTTATTGCGTGATTTAATCCCTGTGGTACATTTAAGATCAATATGATTCCAATACACATAAGTGGTGCTGAAAGGATCACCCAAGGTCTGGCCTTACCGATCTTCGTATGTGTCTTATCAACAATTCCTCCCATTATAAGGTCTGTCGCTCCATCAAGAAGTCTGCAGACAATATACATTGTTCCGATTGCGGCAGCTGCAATTCCTGCGCTGTCCGTATAGTATGCGGTTAAAAAAGTTGCCAGTAATGTACTCATTACATTTCCGCCGCCAGCGCCGCAGCCATAAGTTATTTTTTGCCACATTGGTATTTTTTTGTTTGTATCCATTTCATTTCCTCCCATATGGTATTTTCATGTGACTTACCTCGTACATACATAATACCAATGACCGGAAGAGTTTTCTTTACATTAATTATCTTTAAAATTACGCAAATTTGCACTGGCATATTTTTTTCGATACTGATATGGCGTCTCTCCGTACACTGCTCTGAAAGCAATGATCAAGGCTCTTGAATCCGTAAAACCACTCTCCAATGCAATCTCCAGCATCGAATCATCCGTTCTGACTACCGCCTCTCTTGCTGATTTTACCCGCACACGCATGAGATATTCTTTGAATGTCATTCCCGTATTTTTGCGAAAAAAACGCGAAAAATATTCCTTTGAAAAATAGAATCTTTCTGCAACTTCTCGCTGCAGCAGGCTTTCTTTATAATGATCATTGATATAATTCATGATTCCCCGAAGACGTTCCAAATTCTTCTGGCTATTGATCGGAAATATAGATTCTTTCTCATATAGAAATTCTCCACACAATCTGGACAATAGATCAAAAAGTGTGCTGAGTAATGAAAGGCGTTCCAGCTCTTGGTAAGAATCCCTATCTGCGTATTTGCAAAAGCTCTTCATGATCTTTTCATAATCCCTTTTTTGGATTGCAGGCTCAGCAATAAAGTACCTTGATCCAAAGTTATCTAATATTTGTCCCATAAACTCAGGATTCACTTGGATTACCGTTGCCACAACATCTACATCTTTCGGGATTTCAATATCTGAGATTACTTTATGAATACTCTCTGCATTCACAATGAATAAAGAGCCTGGATTTGCTTCATAACAGATTCCATCGATATAATGATGTGCATGTCCCACATACGTATATGTGATTTCAAGTTCCCAATGCCAATGATCCAGAACATTTTTTGAATCTCCAAATTCATCCATGATATCAGCTCTTCTTATATTATGGATGCGAAATGGAAGTTTTTTCGTATAATCGATCACCTGGTACAAATTTAACATATAATTACCAACCTTCTCTTACATCACTGTTATGTGGTTCTGATAACTCAAAGATATTTATTTTACTTCCATATATTATAATTTTTCTGCCATTTGTACTACAGCATTCATAATCTTCTGTATCATCTCCGCTTCAATATGATCGATATGCACCCCACCCGTACAAACAACGGTATGCTGGTATTTCCTACACAAGATCTCCGCAATTTCCCGGCAGATAATATCATCTTTATGTCCCGTCACATTAATGACAGACGAGGTAGCGCTTACACCTTTTCCGTTAAGGGACTCTCTGGGGACAGCGATCACCGTACATCCGATATGCGGCTTCTGCCCGCCCGCAACAAATGCCAAAAGATCCTCACCTATACTGGTAAGACCAATTTCTATTTCCCATTGATCTATTGTTTTTTTGATTGAACATTTCCATGTATTCATACTATCATTTCCTTATCTGATCTTTTGCCATATTACATTCCTTCCCAACGGTGAAACTCCTCCCCTTCAAGACCAAATTGGTCGAGTATCTTTCCAACGATATGCCGGCTGCAGTCTTCAATACTTTTCGGGCGGCCATAATAACTAAGAACCGGTGGAATGACCACACCGCCAAGCTGACTGATCTCCAACATATTTCTAAGATGAATGGTTCCGAGTGGACATTCCCTTGTCACAAGCACCAGCTTCCTGCGCTCCTTGAGTGTCACATCTGCTGCCCGAAGCAGAAGGTTATCACTATATCCACTGACGATCCCTGCCAGCGTCTTCATGCTGCAGGGGACCACGATCATTCCCATTGTTTTAAAACTTCCACTGGCAGGAGCGGCCCCTATGTTTTTGCAGTCATGGACAACATCTGCAAGAGTCCAAAGCTCTTCCAAGCAGCATTCCGTTTCCTGCCCTAAAGTCATCTCAGCTCCTTTCGTGACGATCAGATGAACTTCCAGCCAGTCTTTATGATCTCTCAGTTGTTTTAACAGTTCAATCGCAAGAGGGGCACCGGATGCACCACTCATGCCTATAACAATTCTATGCTTTCCATTCACAGTTTTTCGCTCCTTTATCTTCAATAAACTTCTGTGATCACCACATTTATCTATCACCAGTCTATCAAGTAAAATATATATAATCAATTCTAATAAATCCTCTTATATTCCAATGTGGAATATGTTATCATACACATAAATCATCGTTTTCGTCTGTTGAATATGCAGTTTATTCACATTTACTTTACTGACAACCCACAAATCGGAGGGGCGCACATGAACATTGCACAATACAAATATTTCGTTACTGTCTGTGACTGCGGCAGTTACTCTCAGGCAGCAGATCAGTTATACACAACTCAGTCCACTGTTTCAAAAAAAATCATTCATTTAGAAGAAGAACTGAATGTCACCCTCTTTGACCGGAGCCATCGGCAGATCTCATTGACTCCCCAGGGAGAAATCGTTTATAAGTATGCGAAGATGCTTCTCCATACACAGGACGAACTCCTTCAGGAATTAAATACCTATGATTCTGGTCGGATCGGTCAAATACGGATCGCATCCATTCCCGTTTTTTCCAATTATAATCTTCTGGATGTTGTCAGTGATTTTCAGAAAAAATATCCCAACATCCAAGTCCAGATCCAGGAGATGGAGGCTATAGAAATTATCAACAATTTAAAAGAACGCAGATGCGACTTTGCTTTTTTTCGCAAGGAGTTTACAGACCATTCTTTGGATATGCTTCCCCTGCTGTCTGACGAATTGGCTGCGGTCCTTCCAGAAGATCATCCGCTTGCTGATGAAAAAATGATCTCTCTCTCTGATCTTGCAGATGATCCTTTTCTATTGCTGGATCAGAGTACACTCCACTACTCCCGGGAAATTCAACTCTGTGAACAGTGCGGTTTCCATCCAACAATTGCCTATACCGGAAAACATATTGAGAATATCCTATCCATGATCCGTAAAGATATGGGTGTTGCCCTGCTCATGAAAAAGGCTGCGGCCAACTATAATACCGAAAATCTTCGTATGGTCTCACTTAAGGAATCTCCGGCCAGTACAGTCTGCCTTCTTCGTATGAAAAGACCTAAGCACAACGCTGAATCATCAATATTTTGGAATTATGTAAAAAAAAGATTTTCCAACTCAGAGTACCCCTCACAAGGCATCCTTTGATACTTTGTCAGGGGTACCAATTTATCATTGGAAAAATCAGAACAAATCCGGCAGCCAATGTTTCGGATCAACCTCCATGAACCGTGCCCTCTCAAAACGGTCCTTCTGATCAAAGGGAACGGTACAGTCAAAGATTGCTTTGCAGGCGATCCCTCTTCCGCGAAGTTCTGCATTATATGCGGGATCATTTGATGGATCCAGCGGATGACACTGGACTCCCGGGATAGTGATCAGATCCTTATCTGCCTGGAATCTCGTCGTCATTGCCCAGATTACATCTTTCATGTCAAAACAGTCCACATCCTCATCTACAAGGAATACATGCTTAAGCTCCGCGAATGCAGAAAAAGCAAGAAGCGCTGCCTGCCTCTGTCGGCCTTCATCTGAAGGAACAGACTTTTTGAATTGTAGAACTGCCACGTATTTACCGCCGCCGGAAGACGTACAATATACATTCTGCAGTCTTCCCGGCATTGCTTTATCCACCATTGCAAGAATACTGGCTTCCGTTGGGATTCCCGCCATAGAGACATGTTCCTCGCTTGGTCCGATACATGTCTGCATGATAGGATTCCTTCTTGTTGTCACAGCCTTGACTTTGATGATCGGCAGTTCAGGATTTGCCGGACCATTATATCCCGGGAACTCCGGCATTGCCTTACCGGTGTTTGAATTCTGATCTTCTCTTACCCGGACATTTGGAAGAATTTCACCTTCAATAACGTATTCGGCATTTGCGATGGCACGCTCATTGATCGTCAGACACTGCGTAAGTTCAACCGGTTTGCCGCGAAGCGCACCAGCAGCCTGCAGTTCATCATAACCAAGAGGTGTTGTTGGCGGCTCAAAACAGGATGCGATCTCAATTGCCGGATCCACACCAATACTGATCGAGATCGGAAGTGATCTTCCTGCTGCCTCTGCCAATTCACGGAAATATCCAATATGTCTGGCTCCTGGCTGTAAGAAAATCGAGATCTCATCTTTGGACTGCAAACACATACGATGAATGGTCACATCTGAATCCCCGGTCTCCGGATCAGACGCATAACACATTCCAAGCGTAATATATGGACCTGCATCCTCCGGTGTGTTCGTGGGTGCCGGAATCAGCTTACGGATATCAAAACCATCCTCTGTCGCAAGATGAACCACTTCCTGACATTTTGCCTGGTCATTGGGGATCACAACAGGTTTGACAGGGTTAGCCACACTGTCCTTTAGCAGAAAACCAAGCTTCTTCGGATCACAGTTTAATAATTTACCCACACGGTCCCGACTGGCAAGAAGACCGATCACTACCCTTGCATCAGGATGTCCCTTCACATTATTAAAAATCATTGCCGGCCCTTCCTGTGTGGGTCTCTGTACCGTTCCCCCCGCCCCGACATGACGATATACACCTGATAACTCAGCATGTGGATTTACTTCCACATCTGTTTCAGCCAACTGCCCCGGTATATCTTTTAATACCTTAAGTGCAGAACGAAGATCATTGATTTCAATTTTACTCATACTTTCCTCCATTTCAGATAAATTCTACTTATCGATTTGAAAACAGTTTATCATCATGAAGGGATACAAACAATTCTACTTTCGTACAGATATATTCCATTATGGAATGAGTGGCAGCCTGTAATATTACAAAAGGATTCTAATTAAATCCCACAAATTTCTGAGCCAAAGAATACGCCATTTCTGAAATCTTCCGTCCGCTTTTCCCCGGCAGGTTCATGCTTCTTCCAAGAATCCCCCATTTCATCCAGTAGTATGTTCTCCTGTCATTTTCCTTCAGATAATTCCACAGTTCATATTTCTTCTGCAGATTCTCTTCTGATTTAGAACGGATCAGCATAATAGAGGACACCACCATGATAATCTCCAGATAATTGCGCATATAATGCTTTAGCTTCCAATTTGCTATTTCCCTTGTCTTTGAAAGGTTGTAGTCGTCAATCATGTAATAATTCACCTTTAGCTGCTGGTCAATCCGGCGGATCATGACCTCCTCATTTACCGACTGGTCTTCCCTGCCGATATAGTACCGGTAAAAATCCACATTCAGGTAATACATGGTTTTCACATAAGGCAGCGGATGATAGACAAAGATATTATCCACATAAAACGTGTGCTCTGGAAGTTGTAGACGGCACTCTCTCAGAAGCTTTGTTCGGAATATGATTGAATGCATTAAAATGTACTGTCCTTTTCTTAAAAATTTCACATCATTCCATGTAAACACTCTATTTTGAGGGAAGGCGCTCCGATAACGCATTGTCTTTTTATGTCTGGCACCTTCTTTCTCGTAGACAAAGTTACTGATCACCATATCTACCAGCTGCTGCTCCCCGGCTAGATTTTTCAATGTTTTCATTATTTCTTTATATGCAGAAATAGATACCCAGTCATCACTGTCCACGACTTTGAAGAACAGCCCCTCCGCATAACGTAATCCCGTATTCACAGCCTCTCCATGTCCGCCATTTTCCTGATGGACCACTTTCACGATATCAGGATAATCCTTGGCATACTTATCCGCAATTTCTCCTGTACGGTCAGTGGATCCATCATCTACAATAATAATTTCCACCTCAGGGCCTCCTGTCAGTAATGAATGGATGCAATTCTCCATATAATCCTCTGAATTGTAACAAGGGACTGTAACGGAAAGTAATTTCATCTGTACCACCTCATTCTTTTATTATCTCTCAATGTGTTCGTTTTATATGGGATATCACATTTTCTATGATAACCAGTTAAGATTAATAATGATATCACAATAGCCTTCTGTCTACAGTGAATACCCCTAATCCGCCTCTCCTTCCGGAAAGATGATCTTAAATACAAAGAAAAAAATGATCATGGAGACACCGCCGGTAATAAAGGTTACCAGTAAATTGTAAACTGCGGGTGCAACATACTCAGATGCGATCGGCATCCATAGATTATTGAATCCGTTGCAGATTAAAGAGATCACTACCCATGCAATAAAATACCACATTGCCTGATATAACGGATTTCCTTTACTTTTAAATGTAATATTTCTCTGCAGCGGGAAATTAATACACTGTGCCAGAAACGATCCGACTTCGTAGCTGATAAAATAACCAAGTCCACCGCCAACCAGTACCGCCCCGCTGGTATCATAGAGGACGTTATATCCAAGCAGACTCCAGGTGAAATCAACTCCGAAAAGATGCAGTTCCTTCTGAGGCCACATGAATTCTGTCCCAGCAAGACGGGTTCCGAGAATTCCTGGCATGAATGTAAATACAAGATACTGAAACACAGTCACCATCATGCTGAATACAAAGAAATAGAAGATTTGATACACCCACTTTGCCAATTTCGGATGTTTCACCTGAAATCCGTTCCATATCCCCATCCATTTTTCTTTTATCTGATTCATTTTTTCGCTCCTTTTCCGCTTGAAAGCTTTTTCTCATAAGCCTTATTTGCTCTAAGGTTGGCAAAGAACCCGCCAATGACCTTCCCCATTCCACGGAAGAAATGCCCGTTCACTACTTCTACCACTCCGTTTACCATATCCATACTCACCATTCCCCCCGTCATTTTTGCGATTGCACGAAACGGGATATTATATTGGAACAAAAGATTTAAATCCGGTTTCCCGGCTGCTTCATTCTTCAATTTCCTGTCTGTCAGTATCTTATAGATGAACCTTGCCAGAGCACTTTTCGCATAATACATCTGGCAGACCGCATCATTGATTCCCAGTTCTCCCGACCATTTGCCACCGGGAATAGGATGTCCAAGCAGGGCCTCAAACTCAGGATCCGATATGTGCTGTATGATTCCAGTATAATAGTAAGGCAGTTCCGCAGGATTATACGGATATTTTGAAGTAGTTCCCTCCATTTTTAGTTCTTTGACGAGCCGTATATCGCTGATGCTGGAACCTACCATGATCTGATAGGTTCCCATCTCTACTTCCCACTGATTCGTTCTGATATTCCAGTAGCGGAAAGTTTTGTCATCAAATGGAATCTGTACTTCCCTGCTCTCTCCTGCCTTCAGGAATATCTTTTTAAAACCTTTCAGTTCCTTTGCCGGGCGGAATACAATGGCATTTTGAAGTCCTACATACATCTGCACCACTTCCGCACCATCCCTGTCTCCCGGATTCGTGATCAGTACCCGGATTCCCTCTTTGTCAACCTGTAAATCTGTATAGGTAAATTCTGTATAAGAGAGTCCAAAGCCAAAAGGATACTGCACCCGTACACTGCTGGTATCATAATACCGGTAGCCCACATAAATGCTCTCCCTGTACTCTGCATTCCTCTCCGTACTTGGGAAATACCGAAACGCCGGTGTATCCTCATATCTGACCGGATAACTTTCTGCCAGACGTCCGGAAGGATTCGCTTTTCCGCTCAGGATATCCAGCATTGCACTGGCTCCCGCCTGTCCGGACAGGTAACCATGCAGGATTGCTTTACAGCAAGTATGCCAAGGCATCTCTATGGATGCTCCTGCACTCAGGATTCCAATAATCTTGTCATTGACCTGCACCATGGCCTGCAGAAGTTCAATCTGGTTCTGAGGTATCCGCATATGAGAACGATCCATGCCTTCTACTTCACTCATTTCATCCAGCCCAAAGCAGTACAGTACCACATCAGCCTTGGCCGCAAGATTCAATGCTTCATTCTTCAAAACCTCATCCGTTTCTCCGGTCCGCTTATATCCTCTGGACACGCCTGTCACTTGCAGCCTGTAATCCACGATTGACTTTTCAATTGTTTCTATGAAAATAGGCTTCACCATAGAAGAACCGGCTCCCTGATATCTGGGTTCCACTGCAAAATCCCCAATGACAGCCACTTTACACTCTGCTTTCAGAGGCAGTATATTGTCTGCATTTTTAAGCAATACGGCACTTTCCACCGCTGCCTGTCTGGCAAGATCATGATGCCTCTGCTCATCAAATTTTTCTTTTTTTGAACCAGTCTTATCCTTCAATTCCAGTACCGCGTCCAGCAGGCTATCGACACAGATATCCAGTTCTTCCATCGTAAGGTTTCCATCTTGGATCGCGGCTGCGATCTGTCTTGCAGAATCCAGCCCTGGTGTGGGCATTTCCAGATTTGACTGTGCCTGTACGCCCTTTACATGGTCATTGGAGCCGCCCCAATCCGTGATGACAATTCCGTCAAATCCCCAATCCTTACGCAAAATATCCAAAAGCAGATGTTTATTTTCATTTGCATATGTCCCATTGACCTGGTTGTAGCTTGTCATGATGGCTTTGGCGCCGCCTTCTTTTACTGCAATCTCAAATCCTGTCAGATAGATTTCCCGCAGAGTCCTTTCATCCAATACAGAATTCATGGCCATACGGCGAAGCTCCTGACTGTTCACTGCAAAATGTTTCGGACAGGCATACACGCCCTGACTCTGGATCCCCCTGATATAAGAAGCCGCCATTTTTCCTGCCAGATAAGGGTCTTCTGAAAAGTATTCAAAATTCCTGCCGCAGAATGGACTTCGTTTAATATTTAACCCTGGTCCCAAAAGTACCTGAACATCCAGCACTGATGCTTCTTCTCCCAGTGCTTTCCCAATCTCTTTTCCCAGTTCTTCATCCCAGCTATTGGCAATGGTTGCCGCTGTCGGGAAACAAGTGGCAGGAAGAGACTCATTGAGTCCAAGATGATCTCCCGCCCCGGCCTGCTTCCGGATGCCATGAGGGCCATCCGCACAGTATACTGATGGAATATTGAGGCGTGGGATATCTCTGGTATTCCACTCTCCTTTTCCGCTTAAAAATGCAGCTTTTTCTTCTAACGTCATTTTTTCTATGATATCTTCATGTTTCATGACATATCTCCTTTTAGTCCAAAGGGCTTCCCATTTTAAGGAAGCCCCATCATTACCAGTTCTTATTCTTCTGTCTTTACTGGAACCATTATATTACATCCCTGGAGGTCCGTCCTGCTGTTCCACATAACCTGCGGTTTTTCCTTCCGAATTGCCGTTTCCACTTACAGTCACTGTAAGTTTTTCACTTTCATCAGATGCCGTAATTGTGTCGCCCTCTCCCTGTGCTGTAATACTGATTTCATAGGTTCCTTCTTCCAATGTAAGCGTTTTTGCACAGCTATAGCTTGTCATCGGACCCATAGCAGATGTTTCTATATCATTCTCCGTGATCATCTCGGAAGATACCACAGCCCCGCTTTCATCATATATGTTCACTTCAAGTTCAGTAAATTTTTCAGAATCAAAGTATGTAGACAGGGTGTCTGAGAATAACGTAATTGTAACTTCCGCACCGCTCTGCGTGTACATAAATTCAGGCGTACTGAGCTTACCTGACACCTGGATGCTCTTTACAACCGGATCCGGATTCGTACCGTCTGAGCTGAATCCGAGCAGCTTCGCATGATATTCTCCAAATGCAAGTGTACTGATATCAACATTTCCTGTAATCTCTCCGGAACCGGTAAGCCGCGGCGATGCAACGGAATAATTGTCTGCTTCTACGCCTTCCTCATCTACCTTGCATACCCAGATTGTATAATATTCCATTCCTTCACCCGCAGTGAAAGAAAAATCACCTGTAGCTTCATCGAAGCTGAATCCCGTACTATCTGAAGAAGCCTGTGCACCGCTTTCAGATGATCCTGCAGCCGTCTTGTCTGCACTGTTCCCTGCTGCCGGACTGCCTAATACCGGCATAACTAAAGTTGTGAGCAAAAGTACGACTGAAATAGCCGCCATAAAATAGTGCGTTCCCATTACTGATTTTATTTCTGTTTTTTTCAAACCGGCCAGTTTCAGAAATACAAAAATGATCACGCCGGCTCCCGCACCAATGGCTATATTCTGGGTAAATGCTGTCAGTATCACCGTCAATATAAATGGCACGGCTTCCTCAAATTTCATATTTTTTAGTTTTGCCATGTTTTTCATCATTAAGATTCCCATAACCAGCATGACTGCATCCGCAATCTGAAAAGCCGCGAATATAACATTCGGAAATACAAAACCTGCATGGCCATATTCAGGGACACTCTTTGTATAGGTTGCAAAGATCACAAACGGCAGCCATGTGAACATGGAAATAAGATATCCCAATGCACACACTACAGAAGATAACCCTGTTTTCCCTCCATCTGCTGATGCGGCTGCTGACTGCTTAGCAACAGATACCGGTGCCGCACCCACAATCGGGGCTATCACATTTGTGATCGCGTTAACTGCAAGAAATCCTGATGCACGTTTTTCATAATCTTCACCGTACAGGTCCTCGTTTACGTCCGCGCCTAATGCAGAACCTTCTGATTCATACATTCCCATAAAAAGGAATAACAGAATGGAACGGATAAATAATACGATAACATTTCCGCCCGCAGCCGTAAAAGCTGAAAAGTCAAACCCTTCGGTAAATACCATACCGAGCTGAAGCTCCTTGAACCCCAGCGCTATGGTATACATCTCCCCTAACGGGTCAGGGTTCACACCCACCCAGATACGATTCTGTGTATAAACATATGTAAAGGCAATCCCTCCTGCCACTGAGGCGATCAGGAAAAATATAAGTGTTGCAGTTAAAAATCCTGAAAATACCGGGGTAGCTGCTTTTCTCTTTATAAAAAGAATGACGAGCACAAATCCGATCAATCCCGCGATCACACATAACCTCATATACGGTGCGATGGCGGCTCCACCCAGACCATCGTTAGAAAGGTCTGCAAGGGACATCCCGTCGATCACGCCCATTTTATCAAGTGCTGTGTAGATTACATAAAGCCCGAGGGCCGCTGGAAGTGCGTTCCTTACACAATCCGGCAGTAAATGATATACAAATCCCTTTAGTTTAGGAATCTGCACAACTGCCGCATAGACCAGTGCGGCCACGAAAGTCACTGCGAGCAGATTCGCATAGGTCAGACCGGAATCTACGCCGAGCAGAGATATCATCACTGAACTCAGGCTCAGGCTTGCAGTCTGCACCAATGGAAGATTGCAGACCACGCCAAGCAGTAACGTACCGATAAATGCTGTAATTACAGCACCAAGATATAAACCGCAATAAGGTACATCTTTTTCAAAAGCTTCCATTACAATCTGGATATTCATGAACAATGCGCATACAGAAATAAAAAATACTGACAGTCCTGCCTTTACTTCTCTTCCTGCTGTGGAATTACGTTCTGTAAAGTGGAAATATTTATCCAGCATCAAACTTATACGGCTCTGTTTTGCCACTTTTATTACTTTCTCCTGTTTTATTTCACTCATTTTCCCACCTGCTCTTTCTCTTTACGTTTCTGAAGAATCTGTTTTGTAAACTGTTTATGTACTCCAAAAATGTAAATCAGAATCATCCCGAGCACTAATGCTATATCGAGCACTATCCAGCCAATCTTCCACGTATTGTTATCAGAAGAAACCGCATTGGCTGCTGCACTGGCTGCTCCGGCATCATTTCCTGTTGCCACCATCTGATAGAATAATCGATGTGCATTTTCTCTGAGCATATACTGGCCATAAAGCGTATCCATCGCACCGGTTCCTTCTACTACCGTATAAGTATCCTCATCTACACGGTCGTCACGGGTCAGCATAGCTACATTGCTTGCAAGGCACAGTGAAGGCGGATTGTAAAGATCTGTAAATCCAGGGCCTACACCGTCCGTAATCAGGTAGCCTTCAAATCCCCATTCATCACGCAGAATATTGTTGAAAAGTCCATAATGTCCCCAGCTCATACCGATTCTGTTCAGACATGCCATAATTCCAAGTGCACCGCCTTCTTTTACGGAGATTTCATAAGGTTTTCCATAAATTTCACGGATTGACTGCTCATTTGCCCATGTCAAAACACCATTGCGGTTCGTATCGCCGTCATTCAGGACAAAATGCTTAATATAAACCATCACTCCATCTGACTGGATACCGGACACAACCTGTGCACCGATCTTTCCTGCAATCAGACCGTCTTCAGAATAATATTCAAAGTTTCGTCCGCCAAAAGGAGAACGATGTGTATTCATTGCCGGTGCATACGCTCCTACATATCCGCCAAGGATAGACTGGTGACCGTAGGCCGTACCCTGTTCGTTTGCAAGTTCCACATTCCATGTAGAAGCTATGACTACCGCTGACGGCCACCATGTGCCTCCGGCTATATTTCCGTTTCCGGCCTCTCCCGGTCCGTCTACAACACTGTCTGACACTTTGCCTACAGATTTCATCTCCGGTGTGCCCCATCCTGAATTACCATGTAAATTAATACACTCTTCCAGTGACAACTGATCCAGCAATGTATCCCATTTCTCATCATCATACGGAAGTGCTTTTCCTTCTTCATCTACCATATCTGCCAGTGTCAGATTTGTTTCATCTGAGTCAAATGTCACCTGGTATGTTTCATCATTCAGATCCAGACCATCAGGTGTCTCATCCATATAGAAGGATTGTGTCCCTGCATGGACATACAGTGTTTTTGTATCCGTGGTTTTCACACCATTCTTGTAATACTCATATGTATATTCCATGCTTCCTTCGCTTCTGAGTTCAACAGCCTTCTTTTGCTGTTCTCCCAGTTCTTCACATGCTGCATCACCGTTTAAATTAGATTCATGCAGCTTAATCGTGTCCATTCCCGATGCAAAATCACTTCTGGAGAGATAGCCGTCCAGCATATTTCCATCACCTGCTGATACATCGTCAAGCTCATTAACAGCTGTTGTCTCATCAGAATCACGTTTTCCATCATTTTCATCATTATAGATATAACTTTCAGCCAGACTTGCCTCTGTCGTGTCAATTACAGTATGTGCGTCAGATGATACATGGAACTGGTAATCACCTTTTTCAAGCACATAACATCCATATCCGCAGTAATCATAACTTGCCAGGTCATCTGTATTAAAATTGACAGCCACTGTCTCACTTTGGCCCGGCTCGATTATGCCAGTTTTTGCAAAACCGACTAATACCTTGGCAGATTTTTCGAGTCCCCTGCCTTTGATCCCGCAGTTTTCGTCCGTATTATACGGTGCTTCCATGTAGATCTCTACGGTCTGCTTACCTGCATAGTCACCGTCATTTGTCACGGTTACATTCACTGTATTTGTTCCGTGGAGTTCTAACGGAACATCGGCAGACTCAATGGACTGTGAAAAGCTTCCATAGGACAATCCATAACCAAAAGGATACTGGACTACATTGTCATAACCGCCCTCTTCGTCTCTTGCCCCGCCTTCGGACGCATCTCTGTCATCATTTTTGTATACAGCAGATTTGAACGCTTCTGAGTCAAAGTATCCTTCCTTATCTGCCGTCTCATAATACCTGTATCCTACATAGATTCCTTCTTCATACTGATAATACCCGTACATTTCCGTATCATCCATATTAGTATAACGGTTATTGTCTGTATTATAATAAGAAGGGGTTGTGCTCATGTCATAGGCGTAAGTATCTACCAGCCTGCCTGATGGATTTGTCTCACCGGCTATGATATTGGCAACTCCGTTTAATCCTGCCTCGCCCGGATGCCCAATCCAGAGACAAGCCTCTACGCCATACGCATCTGACTCCACAAATCCTAATTCCATTGCGGCAGATGAGTTGATCAGTACGATTGTGTGTTCAAAATTTTCTTTGCAGAAGGTAAGCAGATCTCTTTCATCCTGCGATAATTCCAGATATGTTTCCCCTGTCATAGTGCTTCCGTCTTCATCATAATCCATCGACGGAGATGCCCCCTCCGCACCGCTTCTTGCGAAAGTGACAATTGCATATTCGTTATAACCGCCGATCAGGCTTTTCGCGTGATCTTCATATGTCTTACTGGAAAACTCATTGATCCGGTTATATCCCGTCCAGTCACTGGCAGTAATCCCGTCATATGCTGCGTCTGCTCCTCTGGAACCGCCACAGGCTTCTTCCAGCCAGCTCCAAAGGTCTTCATTCACTTCCAGCCCTGCTGCACTTAATGCATCATTCAGCATGACCGTATTCACGTCATCTGCTCCGCCTGCAGAACCGGTGCCTCCTTCTACATAATTGTATGACATGGCACCGAGCACTGATACTTTCGCCCCGTCAGCCAATGGCAGTACATTGTTTTCATTCTGTAAAAGCACAGAACCTTCCTCCTGTATCGCCGTTGCCACACTGGTTCCCTCTTCAAAACATGCCGCTGAATCATATTCCAGCGCAGACTCATCTACAGAACCGCCTCCAAGGTACATGGAAATATCCCCTTGCATACGATAAAGCACACTATTTACGATCACCAGTAAACATATTATTACAGCTATCACCGATAGCCTGGACTTACCGGCCCGCATCATTTCTTCTGACATATCTTTCCCTCCATTTTTTATTAATACCGCGCAGTATTTTATGAAAGCAGATTACCATATCGGTGGTTGTTTTATTAAAACTTTGACACAATCTGTCGTTTCGCTGACATAATCGGTTCCGTTTTTCCAATAAAAAAGCAGCAAATGGTCTGCACTTTATACACACATTCCATTTACTGCTGTTTCTTTTGTTTCCTCTATGATTGTTGCGGCTTCTGCGGATCAACCGGTTCCTTCCGGAATCGGCAGGAGAATCTGGAGTACAAAGTAATGATCCGCCGCCTGGCAGACAACACCTCCTCCATATTTTTCTGCGGTATAACGGATACTCTTCAGTCCGAACCCATGATATCCTTTTTCCTCCTTCTCACTGACTGGAAAACCATCTTTAAAGACAGGCTTATTCTCACAATAGTTTTTCACCCGGATCATAACTAATCTCTTTTCATGGAAAACGGAAACCTGAATGACCCGCTTATCCACATCTGTCTGATGCATAACACTTTCAATCGCGTTATCCAGCGCATTGCCAAACATGGTATACAAGTCCACTTTTCCCACAAAATCCAATTTTTTTCCGTCAGCCATACATGTCATATTTATATGGTTTGCCTCGCAATAAAGGCTTTTTTCAGTCAAAACAGTATCAAGAACAGGATTTCCCGTCTTCATTGCAGAATCGTAGATCATTACCGCCTGTTCCATCTCCTTTAACTGGGCATTTATTTCCCTTCCCTCACCAAGTTTTCTTAATGCCGCCATCTGATATTTTAAATCATGACACTTCCTGTTAATGAGGTCGATATTTTCCTGTGATATACGAAGCTGCTCCTGCTGACGGTACCAGAGCTGCTGAAGCATATCCAGCTCCCGCTCTGCCGCCTGCCGTTTTTCAATACTATTTTGCATATACAGGAAAATCAGACAGCCCACCCCGGCTATCAGCCTGAATACGGCTATCATATTAGACTGGCTTTCAGGTTCGTATCCAAGCAGCCAGAAAATAAACTGGTAATTGGCAAGGACCGTATATGCCATCGCTGCCAGAACGACAGCCAGCATCTTCTGGCGTCCCACATGATAATGGTGATCATACTGCAGCTTAACAGAAAGCCATTTCTTAACAAAACAGTACATACACACTGCAGCACACATATACAGCATATAGGACACTGCAATGGATATGATCTGACTGCTGATCCGCATCCCGCCTATAATCGGCATTACACTCTGCACAGTAACCTCCGTGAGCAGATAAGACCAGACCGTACAATACACTGCGGTTTTTCCGTTCATACCCATTCCGCAGACAGCACAGACCAGCGTGGCAGTAAAGCAGAGTGGTGCCTGTAATGCTGTTGATGCATTCGATGAATCTACCACGAAATAATTTATAATATTTACTGTAATAAATATGGCCGCTGCCAATAAAAGCTGAAAACACAGCCTGCTTTTTCTTTTCTGCTTCTCTGGCATAAATGAAACGATCAAAACCATTTCGCACAGTGACATAAAGAACATGGGGCCGTCTATTGTTACTGTCCTAAGCATTTATATTACCTCCAATGTAGTCCGTAAGTGCAGATACAAAACTCTTACTTTTTTGTCTGCTCATTGGAATCCGTTCCCCGCCAACCACTACGATATCTCTGTCAATTGATGAAACATGCGCAAGATTGACAAGATAGCTTACATTACAGCGCTGAAAATATGACTTTTCAAGTCTCCGCTCCATGTTTTTCATGCTTTCTCGTATCCTTATATTTCCGGTTTTGGTATGAACAATGATATAATGCTGCTGACTCTCCAGGTAATAAATATCGTTTACACTGATCTTTTTCAGAACATCATCATCCTTTAGGAGTATCGTATCATCGACCTTCCTGGAAATCGTGGCAATCGCTTCCTGCAGTTCCAGAGCCAGACTGTAATAATTAACCGGCTTCAGAATGTAAGAGCGCGCCCGGACCTGATATCCTTTCAGGGCATACTGCGCCATGTTGGTAATAAAAATAATAATAACATCCTTGTCCAATTCCCTGATCTTCTCCGCTGCCGAAATCCCGTCCATCTTCGGCATTTCAATATCCATCAGAATGATATCGTAAACCGGCTGATAGTCAAAGACGATCTGGTTTCCATCCTGAAAAACGTCAACACTGATGGTATCGCCTTTTTCCTTCATATATCTCACGATGTACTTTTTGATCACAGCAATATAGTCTTCGTCATCTTCCACAACTGCTATCCTGATCATCCATTGCTCCCCCCTCATTGGCACCGCTGATTCCTGCGTTCTGCAATGAGTTTAACATAGATCTTACTGTAATTCAATTTATGAGATTATGAAATATGATTTAAAACCAAGAAAGACACTTGTTTCATACAGCAAACAAGCGCCTTCCATATGCTTTGCTAGCTCTGCTGACTCCGGATAACTGAGCAGCTTACGGTACGTAAGCGCTCCCACCAGTTTCATGCGGGGATCCTCCTTAACTTGACTGCATACTTTAGTTTCTTTAATTCTTTCCCGAGAATTTATTGTATGTGATCATTATATAGAAGAACTCCGCCTTTTCAAACCGCCCGAATTTCCACAAGCATACTTCCAAAATCCCCCTGCAGCGCCGGAAGTTTCATACCGGCATACATAAGCACTGCACCGGTATATACGTGGTCATTCACAAGATAATCCCATTCAGGATGAAGTCCCTGTAATTTGAGGAATCTGCTCTTCACATTGGGTTTTGCCATAACCTGTACATGAAACAGCACCGCATTTTTCTTATCTTTACTGACCACCATCCAACTGTCTTCCTCCCGGTTTTCAGAATATGACTGCAGCCTGTAATAGTCCCCTTTTGAAATCAATGGCTGAAACTTATGATATAATTCTATCTGCCTTTTTATTTCCTGTTTTTCTTCCTCCGAAGCTTTTGTAATATCCAATTCATACCCAAAAGTCCCTGACAGCGCTACGGTTCCCCTTGTAGTGAATGGTGTATTTCTTCCCACAATATGATTGGGACACACGCTGACATGGGCACCCATACAGGATAAGGGATAGATCAATGAGGTACCTTCCTGGATCATAAGACGTTCCACCGCATCGGTATCGTCAGAACACCAGATCTGAGGACTATAGTACAGCATTCCAGGATCAAATCTTGCGCCTCCCCCTGAGCAGTTCTCCAGAAGCAGCTCCGGAAATTCCCGGCACAGACGTTCCTGCATCTGATAGACACCCAGCATGTACCGGTGATACAGTTCTCCCTGGCGATCTGATGCAAGCATTTTACTTCCCATGGTGGTAAGCTGCCGGTTCATATCCCATTTTACATAGGAGATATCTGCCTCGTGTAAAATGGCGGATATCATATGATATACCGCATCCACAATTTCCTGCCGGGAAAGATCCAGGACATATTGTGCCCTGCTCTGTGTGATCTCCCGCCCTGGTATCTGGATCGCCCAGTCCGGATGGGTCCGAAACAGATCAGAATCCGGAGAGATCATCTCAGGTTCAAACCAGATGCCAAGCTTCATACCTGTCTTTTTTACTTCTTCTGCAAGATAGGAAAGACCGCCTTTTAGCTTCTCTTCATTCACCTGCCAGTCTCCAAGAGAGCTGTCGTCACTGCTCCTGTGGCCAAACCATCCGTCATCCATAACAAGCAGCTCAATTCCAAGATCAGAAGCCTCTTTGGCAATTTGGATCAATTTCTGCTCATCAAAATCAAAGTATGTGGCCTCCCAGTTATTGATCAAAACCGGTCTCTTTTTATGCACATATGGACTTCTGATCAGATGTGACCTATATAAATCGTGAAAACACCTGGTCATCTTACCCAAACCTTCATCCGAATAGACCAGGACCACCTCGGGAGCTGTAAAAGACTCTCCCGGAAGAAGCTTCCATTCAAAACCTTCTGGGTGGATTCCCATGGTCATGCGCACGCTGTCAAACTGATTTTTTTCCACCTGTCCGATAAAATTACCAGAATAGACAAAATTCATGGCATAGACTTCCCCGGCTGTCTGCGTTGTATCCGGTGTTACCAGCGCCAGAAACGGATGCTCCTGATGACTGGATTCCCCTTTGAAGGATGCTGCATTGAATCTTCCGTAGGAGAGAGGGGTCCTTTGGATATGCCTTTCTCTCGCCCAGGAACCGTGCAGGCTGACTGCCTCGAATTTCTGATCCGCCATATCCAGACAGGCACTTAAGACCTTCTCCAGATACACGGTCTCCGTTCCTTTATTTTCAACCAAAACTGAACGGGTAAGCGCATCTTCTTCCTCAAATATGGTATATTGCAGACACACTTCCACCTTGGTCAACATATCTTCACAAATGATCTGAAGCGTAGTACACTCCTCTTTTGTGCCGAATGTTGCCGGCAGTCCTTCCAGCTCCGGTTTTCCTTCCAGGATCCGGTGTTCCTTATACTTCAGCTCACTGGCCCGGTGTCCTGTCACGTTTCGCATACAGAAAGCAGATTCCCGGTAATCGCCCATTCCCGTCTCCGGATACTCCATGGGCGCCATATCTAAAAAGGAATTTTTCTCTCTCTTGTTGCGGCTGGGGATAAAAGGTGCCTCGTCTTCTCTCAGCAGATAACGAAAATCCGCCCCTCCTATTCGTTTTCCATAATAAGCATGACACAAATATGTCTCGTCCGTGATGGCGATCACATAAGTTGTGTGCCTGCTGCTTATGGAAAATAAATTTTGTTCTTTATTAAAAGTAATCGGCATAGTTATTCTCCTTCTGTTATATATCTGTAGACAGCGGCATTACAGGCAGGCTGACCTGATCACTTTCGCCTCATTTCCAAGAGCGGCTTCCCGAATGGTCGTGATCAGAGCATCACAGGTACCTTCCACCGTATAAGTCCCACACCCTGCCGATAAAAAGAAACTATCTCCTTTTTGGAAGGACAGCGTTTCCTCCTGGTCAGAGATACTACCTTCCCCATCCAGCATCAGGATACTTGCAAAGGACGCTTCCCCCACATTTCCCTCCAGTTTTCGCATAACATTTCCGTCCAGATTTAATTTATCCACGGTGAAGTAATCGCAGTCCGCAATGTGCGGATAACTCTTTTTCTCTCTTATGATCGGCACTCTTTTCGTAACCGCAAGAGCTTTCTCAATATGCAGATCCCGCTTTCTGCCGTCCGCCCCAACTCTTCCATAGTCATATACGCGGTAGGTCACATTGGAGTTCTGCTGGATCTCGGCGATGAGAATGTCCTTTCCGATGGCGTGGATAGTGCCTGATTCAATGAACAATACATCGCCCTTTTGAACCGGGACAGCGTTCAGGACTTCCAAAAGGGTATCCTCCTCAATGCGCCTGGCAAATTCTTCCTTACTGACTTCCTTTTTGAATCCATAATAAAGGATTGCATGTTCTTTGGCATCCATGACATACCACATCTCTGTCTTTCCATATTGTCCTTCATTTTTCAGCGCATAACGGTTATCCGGGTGCACCTGGATGGAAAGATTCTCTTTAGCGTCTATAAATTTTGTCAAAATGGGAAACTCCCCAAATCTTCTGCAGTTTGTTCCCAGAACTTCTTTTCCCTCTCCGTCAATATATTCCTGCAGGGTTCTCCCCGCATATTTTCCGTTTGATATGTAGGAAGGTCCATCCGGATGGCAGGACAATTCCCATGTTTCAGCCAATTTCTCCCCGTTATTTTCTTTTCCATATTCTTCTGCCAGGCGGTGTCCGCCCCAGACATAATCCTTACAGCTTGGTTTCAGCTTTAAAATACTCATATCAGTCTCCCGGCTCTTCCAGCTTCATCATATCTTCTTTTACCCGTTCCAGCTTTCTCTGGGCATCTTTCATGGAAGTACCTTTCACTCCAAAATAATATTTTATCTTTGGTTCTGTACCTGACGGCCGGATACAGCACCATGCATTTTCTTCTAATTCGTAATAGAGTACATTGGAGCAGGGCAGTCCTGTCTTGGTGATTTCTCCGCTGATAAAATCTTTTCTTGTATTTTCTCTGTAATCTCTCACGGCTAGTACCTTAAGTCCGCCGATGGTTCTGGGCGGATTCGCTCTTTTTTCTGCCATCATCATCTGGATTTTTCCGGCTCCATCTTTCCCTTTCAGCGTAAGAGACTCCATTCCTTCTTTGTAGTATCCGTACTTTTTATACATATCTTCCATGGCGTCCCACAAGGTTTTTTCCTGCTTTTTGTAAAATGCCGCCGCCTCACAGAGCATCATCACCGCCACACAGGCATCTTTATCCCTGGCGTAAGTTCCCGCAAGACAGCCATAGCTCTCTTCCAGGCCAAACACATAATCATAGGAATGGTCCTTCTCAAATCTTTTAATCTGTTCTCCAATGTATTTGAATCCGGTCAGCACTTCCACCAGCCCAGTGTGATAATCTGCCGCTATGGCTTTTGCCATATCTGTGGTCACAATGGTCTCCACCAAAGCGGGGTGTTCCGGCATGGTATGCATTTTCGTGCGCTCTCTTAAAATATACTCAGCGATCAGCATTCCCGACATATTTCCGGTAAAGCTTATATACTCCCCTGATCTTGCGTCTTTTACGCAGATTCCCAGGCGGTCTGCATCCGGATCTGTGGCAAGCACAATATCCGCATCCACTTTTTCTGCAAGTGAAAGTGCAAGTGTCCATGCTCCTGCATCCTCAGGATTTGGATATGCCACCGTAGGAAAATTCCCATCCGGAAGCTCCTGCTCCTTTACGACATATACGCGCTCAAATCCCAGTTCCTTCAGGACGCGCCTGACCGGAAGATTCCCTGTTCCATGAAGCGGGGTGTAGACGATCCTGATGTCCTTCGCCATCTCCCGGATAACATCCGGGTGAATACTCTGCTTCTTAATTTCCGCTATATAAGCGTCATCTAATTCTTCCCCGACGCAGCAGTACAGACCGGCTTTCTTTGCATCCTCCAGTTTCATAGTCCTTACCTGACTGTAGGATGTCACCTCACTGACCCGTTTCATAATATTCTGATCATGGGGATATGTGATCTGTGCCCCATCCTCCCAATATACCTTGTAACCGTTATACTCTCTTGGGTTATGGCTTGCCGTGATCACGATCCCGGCAATACAGCCAAGCTTTCGTACCGCAAAGGACAATTCCGGTGTGGGACGAAGAGAGGGAAAGCAATACGTCTTTATACCATTTGCGTTCAGACAAAGAGCTGCCTCGCCGGCAAATTCCGGAGACATGTTCCGGGAATCAAAGGCGATGGCAACCCCTTTCTCCTGTCCTTTCTGCTCCAGGATATAGTCAGCCAGTCCCTGTGTTGCCTTTCTCACCGTATAAATATTCATACGGTTTGTTCCTGCCCCAATTATCCCGCGAAGTCCCCCTGTGCCAAACTCCAGTTTCCGGTAGAACCGCTCCTCAACTGCCTTTTCATCTCCTGCAATTTCGCGCAGCTCTTTTTTTATATTTTCATCGAAATATGGATCATTTAACCAATATTCATATGCTTCTTTCACATTCATTATTTTTCCTCCACTGACAGCATAAACGCAAGGAATTTCTGACAATTCTCCCGGTGTTTTCCATCTTTTGGAAAGGCAAGGACCAGTTCTTCCCCGCCCTCATTGAGATATCTCTTCAGCGGGGTACTGCCGACTTTTATCCCTACCGCTTTTTTGTTGTATTCGCATACCTTCAGTGTCCCTGTATCAAAATCCCGGATATTTTCAAATTCTCCGCCCAGGTCTGCACAATATTCCAGAAAACTTTCCGGCATGATCACTGCATCCAGTTCCTGGCATGACCACCGAAAGAAAAATTTTTCATAGGAACTTTCATTTACACCTTCCAGTATGGTGTCACCATAAGAAATGTTGTAATCCGAATCAAAATCAAGGTACCTGTCCTCTATGCCGCTGGCCCTGGAAAATTCCTGTTCCATTTTTTCATCCCTTTGATGATCAATGGACTGGTTTATCATTACACAGGTAAACTCCGGCTCTGCTTTTCCAAAGAAAAAATGGACCAGAAGAAAAACCGGAAGGAATATAAGTACAAGCAGTCCCAAAATATGATACCAGTAATATGTTAGTATATACTCTATCTTCTGTCCTGTGTTCATCCCCCCGGTCTTCTCTCTGATGTTCTGAAAATATCTGTTCATTCTGTCCCCTCCTGTCTTAGAGAGTGTCTGAAAACTGCTCTCTGAAAGAAGTGCGTTCCGGATGGATGCCGCGCATCCGCTGCCCGGACAGCTCATCACATACGGAGAAGCTTCAAATTCTTTTCTATCAGTTTACATCTCTGCTTTACACAGTCCGCAGAACGGAGCGGATCTTTAGGCGTAGAGAAAAGATAGTCTTCCAGTTGATCCACTGTGGTCACAGCCACATGCATCCGTGTATCCGATGAGGCATAATAAAGATATACATCCCCGTTCTCCCTGGCCACCGCGCCATTAGTAAATACCACATTGGACACATCTCCTGTCCGTTCTTCCCCCAGAGGGGCCAGGAACATCCCGGAGGGTTCTGCGATGACCCGGTCCGGGTGTGCCAGATCCGTCCCAAATGCATAAAGCACATACCGCAGCCCTGCCACCGTATTCCGCACACCGTGAGCAATGTGTATCCAGCATTTTCTGCCTTTGATCGGCACCGCACCCGCACCGTTTTTCGCTTCTGTCAGTGTATGGTAGACCCTTGGACTGATGATCTTTTCCTCTTCGATCACCGCATGTTCAATATCCTCGCAAAGCCCAAATCCAATACCCCCGCCGCTGCCTGTCTCAATAAATCCATCCATAGGCCTGGTATAAAAAGCATATTTCCCATCCACAAATTCAGGATGAAGCACTACATTCCTCTGCTGCGGTGACTGAAGCGTTCTCAGATTGTCAAGCCGCTCCCAGCTCTTTAAATCCTTTGTCCTCACAATTCCCGCTTCTGCCACTGCCGCTGACAGATCACTGCTCTCTTTATCTTTACTCTCTGAACAGAATACCCCGTAGATATAACCATCCTCATGTCTGGTGAGGCGCATATCATACACATTCGTCTCCTCCGGCACGGTATCCGGCAGCAAAACCGGATAGTCCCAAAACCGGAATCCGTCCACACCTGTATCGCTCTCCGCGACCGCAAAGAATGACTTGCGGTCGGCTCCTTCCACCCTCACAACAAGGTAATATTTTCCGTCCAGTTCAATGGCTCCGGAGTTCATCACTGCATTGACCCCCAGCCGTTCCTGAAAGTAAGGATTTGTCTCACTGTCCAAGTCATATTTCCAAAATACCGGAATGTGATTTCTTGTGAGGATGGGATCTTTGTAGCGCTCTATGATTCCATTATAAAAGTCGCTTTTCTCATTTTTTCTGTTCTGCAGTTTTACCAGTTTATCCTGTTCCGTCTGATACTGTTTATGCAACATCTCTTACATCCTCCTGAGCATTTCCATACACATTCTTCCGTTGTGATATGGGCATTTCCACGGTTCTACAACAGGTTTTGTGCCGGCTGGTTTTCCATGACGGTCCACCTCCCAAAACCACTCTGCGCCCTCTCTTTGATCCAGCATATATGCTTTCACATAATTCCACAGGTCTTCCACTGCCTTTTTATATTTTTTGTCTTTTGTCTTCTGGTAGCAGTTGTAAAAGCCCACTATGGCTTCCGCCTGCACCCACCAGACTCTGGTCGTATCTATTTTCCCGCAGAAACATTCATTATTCATAGAACCGTCTTCATTTAGTGCTTGTGAATATACCCTCTTTGCTATTTTCTGTGTATAATCCTCTGTCTGCCGGGTAATCTCATCCTGTCCGAGCACTTGGCACGCCCGGTCCAAAAGCCAGCTTGCCTCGATATCATGTCCATAGGAATACAGGTCACTGATGGTGTGCAGCTTCTCATCAAAAAATACATCCAACTGCTGCTTTTCTTCGTTATATACCTTTTTTCGGAATATCTCTAATATTTTTTCCAGCGCCGTTTTTACCGTCTCGTCACCTGTCACCCGCAAAAGCTCTGTATATGCCTCCAATACATGAAGAAGGGTGTTCATGGTCTTATCTGCCAGCAGTCCGTTTTCAGAAAGCTTCTCATTTTTTTCAAGCTTCCAGTCTCTTGTAAAAGATTCCTGATACCCGTACTCATCTGTGCATTTCTCTTCTATCAGAACAAACAGTTTTCTGGCATCTTGGAGCGCTTCTTCTTTTTTTGACATCTCATAATAGGATGACAGTGCATAGACCGCAAAGGCCTGAGCGTATGTATGTTTTCCCGCATCCGCAGCGGTCCCGTCACTGGCAACAGACCAGTAAACTCCGCCATATTCCCGGTCCATGCAATACGTTTTCAAGAATTCATAGGCATGGTCCGCAGCCCTGGACAGCCTTTCCTCTCCTGTCATGACAGCGGCATTTGAGAAAAACCAGAGGATCCTGCTGTTGAGAATGCAGCCTTTTTCATACTCCGGATCCACATTCAGGTCAAAGTCCATGTACCCATAATAGCCGCCCCTGTCATCCCGCAGTCCTTCCCAGAAGGGTATGATCCTCTGCATCAATTCAGCTTTTATTTCTTCTTTCAATCCCATATTATTTCCTGCCAATCTCCGTATCATTTTCCCTCACCACACTGTGGGCTTTGATATATTCCACCAGTTCATCCACATAAGTAAACGCTAGGCATACATAGCTGTCAGCCGCTCCATAATATATGGCCATCCTGTTTGTATTGCTGTCATGCAGGGTTGCACAGGGAAATGTCACATTAGGCACAAATCCTCTTTCTTCATACCATGTTTCCGGCGTGAGCAGGAAATTCTCACAGCGGTATCTGACAATAGACGGATTGTCAATATCCAGGATTGCTCCGCCTATACTATACACATATCCATTACATGTGCCGCTTACCCCGTGATAAATCAACAGCCATCCTTCACTTGTCTCAATAGGCGCTGCTCCACCTCCTATTTTCACAGATTCCCACCATTCACTGCTTTTGCCCATTACATGGCGGTGTCTGCCCCAGTAGACCATGTCCTTGCTCTCTGACAGGAAGATATCTCCAAACGGTGTATGTCCGCTGTCGCTTGGGCGGGACAGCATCAGGAATTTGCCGTCAATCTTCCGCGGGAAAAGAACAGCATTTCTGTTAAACGGAAGAAATGGATTCTCAACTCTCACAAATGTCCGAAAGTCTTTTGTCTTTGCCATACCGATGGCTGCCCCATAAAAATCCTGGCACCATATCACATAATAGGTATCGTCGATCTGGACAAGACGGGGATCATAGGCATATACCGGCATGAACAGATCACCGTTTTCATCCACAAACTGAATCTTCTCTTTTTCAAAGTCCCAGTGAATACCGTCCTGGCTTCTTCCCAAATATATATAAGGGATCCCGTTCGTCTGTTCCCCACGGAACACCCCGATAAATGCCCCTTCATAAGGGAGCACCGCGCTGTTAAATATCCTGGCGACACCTGCTGTCGGATTGCGCCCAATAATAGGATTTTCCTTATATCTCCATACCGGAGCGCCCTCTGTCTTCTCTGTTCTGTCCTGCCAGGGCATATTTGCCGTACCGGCACTGATTAATTTAAACTGACTCATATATTTTTCTCCTATTTTAGCCTTTCACCGCACCGGCCGCCATTCCGCTGTATACCTGTTTCTGAAAAATTAAAAACAGAATAAAAATGGGTATAATGGTAATTAACACACCTGCGCAGATATAGTTATATTGATTCCCGTAAGGGCCTGTAAATGTGTATAATGCAGTTGATATTGTCTTTAATTCCGGGGCCTGCAGATATAGATTCGATGCATAATACTCGTTATATACACCCACTCCTTTTAAAACCAATGAGGTTACAATAGCAGGTTTTAAAAGGGGAAACAGAATCTTAAAAAATACCCCAAAATAGGTACATCCATCCATAATAGCCGACTCATCCAGAGATACCGGAAGATTCTCAAAAAACTGCAGGAAGATATAGATAGAAATAATATCCGTTCCCATCAGCACGATCATATATCCATACAGATGATTGATAAATCCCAGTGCATACATGATCTGGTATACGGTTACCTGCATGGCAATTCCCGGAAGCAGTGCAGCGAACATAAACAGGTTTTCAATCAGCCCCCTGCCCGGAAAACGGAACCGGTTGAGTACATAAGCCAGCATAGAACCCACAAACACAGATACCGTCAGAACAACAATGAGTACCAGCCCCGTGTTCAAAAATCCCCTTAACATATTTGCTTTTTCAAAAGCAATCTTAAAGTTATCAAAGTTCATAAAAGAAGCCGGCATATCCAGCACAGATGTAGCCGCATACTCATCGTTTGTCTTAAACGCAGTGATCACACACACAAGTACAGGGGTAAGGGATATCACAGATGCCAGGATCAGCGATGCATATTTCATAACACTGAATAAAAAGGAACCCGGTTTAAATTTTTTCACAGCACTCCACCTTCTTTCTGTCCCAGTCTTTTCCTGCTTTTTTCTTTTGCCTTTCTCGCCTTTACTGCTGCCCCGGATTCATCACTATTTCCGTCCGTAAACACATATTTGAAGAATAGTTTCTGTGCAACTGTACAGACAATGATGATCAACAGCAGCACGATTGCCATTGCACAAGCCAGGCCTACTTTTTGATTCTCATGAGCAATCCTGTTCATAATGACAAAATAGGTTCCTGTTCCCATAGTACCGTTTGTAATAACGTATGGCGGTTCAAAAGCACTCAATGACCCACTGATAGATAAGATCAGATTAAGGACAATGATGGACTTAATGCTGGGCATGATGATGTAACGAAACTGATGCCATTTATTGGCTCCGTCCAGGGAAGCCGCTTCATACAGATCCGTATCCACGGACATCATAGCACCCAGAAACAGTATCATATTTTGCCCCAGATACCTCCAAACGGATGTTGCGGCAAGAGAGATATTATTGATGCTCTGATCCTGCAGCCAGTACGGAATATTTTCCAGATTCATGCCAAACATCTGTAAAATAGAGTCCAGCACAAATCCTCTTGCATAGAAAAATTTGAAAATGAATCCAACTGCAATTCCACAGATCAAGTATGGGAAAAACATAGCGCCCTTAAATATAGTCCCTCCCTTTACCTTAAATACCATCAGTGTTGCAAAAAACAATGCCAGTGCCAACTGCACTACCGCCCCTCCCATGTAATATACACTGACAAGCAGGGAACCAAATATTTCTTTTCTCTTAAATAATTCGATGTAATTATCCCACCCTACAAAGGTGCGGTCCCCAATATACTTCATCTTATAAAAACTGAATTGTACCATCTTCCCAAAGGGAATATAGGTAAATACCAGAAGCAGTACAAGGGGTACGATCATAAAGGTTGTAATAACAAGAATCTTTTGTCCCTTCCGGCTTTTCATCCATTGGAGCAAACCATTTTTCTTCTCATTCATAGATTTCAACTCCCAGTGACTCCTGTGCTCCCGACCATTTTGCGTTCCACTCGTCCATCAGTTCATCTATTGTCTTAGTGCCGTAAAGGGCCGCCTCAAGAATTTCACAATCCGGGTAATCATCATTGTTCAGGCCAACTTCGCTCTCATTATTTACTTCATCGAACAAATCTTCTTCTCCTTCCGGCGCCTGTTCATTGGACAGAAGTTCCACACCCTGGAAATCCGCAAGCGCATCTGGAAGTTCTTTCCCCTTAAGAGCCGGTATACTTCCCTCATCTTCATAGATCGAAGATTCTTCAAGGAGCCATTTCAAATACAGCATTGCTGCAGTCTGGTTATCTTCAGGAGCCTGGTTATTGATACCGAACCCATAATTTCCGCCTGAACCTGCATATCTCTTTTGGTCTACGGTGATTGGAAACGGCATATACCCTACATTATCCGGTGTATCACCTGCCTGTTTACACTGTTCCACTGCCCAGGAGCCAAGCACCATGGCTGCTATCTCACCTTTGTTAATCGCGCCTTTAGAAGATTCCCAGTCTGAGCTTGCAGGGTCTTCCTCCACAAGGCCGCGTTTTACTGCTTCGTATAAGGTATAATACACGGCATATGGGCCTGTCATATCCCCCTGTTTTGAAAACGGGTCCTTCAGATGGGGAAGCTTGTTTTTATAATCCGCATCGCCTGTGGCAGGAATATAAATATAATCATCCCATGCCCCCATGGTCCATCCGGCAGCAAAATTCGTATATAATGGGACAGCGTCTGTCTTATCCTTGATCGTCTGCAGGTCTTCCAAAAATTCATCAGGAGTTGCCGGAAGCTCTGAAATTCCTGCATCGGCCCATACTTTCTTGTTGTAGACAATTCCACCGGCGGTACCTCCGTTAGCGATTCCATAGACTTCTCCTCCATAGGATTTCTCCGGGATAAAATTATAAATCTTATCTAAGGTATCCGCGTCCCCCAGAGGCGTAAAATAATCAGACAACTCGCTTTTGGAAACTGATGTTGGAATGAAACAGAGATCTCCCCAGTCCCCTGTGGTCAGCCGAAGTGTCAAGGACTCTTCATAATCCGTGACACCTTCGTATGTAACTTTAATGTTCGGATAAAGTTTCATAAATTCTTCTGCATATCCTTTATAAACAGTATCTACAATATCTGTCCTGTTTGTCAGTACCTTGATGGACGCAGTCAGATCCTTATGATCCTCACCAAGTGTAATCGAATCAATCGTCGGAATATTCTCAGGTTCTTTTTCCTTTTTCTCCTCATTATTTCCACAAGCCGCCAGTGACAAAGACATCATTATCAAGACTCCTGCACTCATGATCTTTTTCATTTTCATAACATAACCTCCATTAATTTTTTAATGCTTTTTAAGTTAATTTAATTTTAATTCATCACCCTTCATTTTTCAAGTCTTTTATCATTTATTGCGCTTTTTCCCTGTTATTCATAAAAATTAATGAGTATTTTTGTATATGATAGCTAATTTTTGATTAATATTTTATATTAAATTATTTTTTAATTAATTTATTTTAAGTTCACTCATATGCTATAGCTTCATCCCTATGCCATAAAAAAAGAGAACGCAATAGATTTTTCTCAATCTATCGCGTTCTCCTCCTGCAAATGAAAACACTCTCTATTTTTTTATTTTTACTGTTTTCTTGATGACCATTCGCCCGGATATCACATCCAGTCCCCGGCCGAGCTTAGGATTTTTGATCTGCTTCAGAACCTTCTCCAGCGCCACTTTACTCATATCGTGCATGTTCACTTCATAAGTGGTAATTTTCAAATCCGGAAGACCCGGATATAGATAGTTATCGAATCCGACCACTGCAATGTCTTCCGGCACACGATACCCAATCTTCCACAGCTTATCGATCACCATAGATGCCACAAGATCACAATTACATACAAATCCCTTTGGCAGCTTTTTAGGCAGCTCAAAGCTGATCTGTCCTGCCTTGTCACGATCTTCGATCAGCCACTCCGGATGTATATTTTTCCCATGAAGCATCATGGACTTCATGAACCCGCAATACCGGTCCATGATACTGCTGGTTTCATAGACGGAACCTATATAGGCCAGTTCCTCCACACCCTGCTGGAACAAAAATTCTGTCATCAGATACATGCCATAAAAATTATCCGTCACTACAGCATCTTTGGCAAGATCCATATCATAAAAATCCAAAAAAACCACAGGAATCTCTGTAGAGCTTTTCAGTTTTTGGATATATGCCTTATCAATTTCTCCAATAACGATCAATCCATCCAGTTTATTTTCCTGTAAACTGAGAGGAAGCTGTAATGTTCTTTTTTCATCAACTTTTTTCAACACTTCTACTGCTGTGAAGCATCTTTTTTCCGTGGCGATAATTGCCAGTTCCTGATACATTTTCCAATAGAATGTAGTATATTCCGCAAGATAGTTCTCCGCGATAAGCACACCTATACTTTTAAAATCTTCCTTCTCTTCTTTATTCTTCTTTGAAACAGATGGAATTTGATATCCCATCCTGTCGGCAGCTTCGCAAATACGGATCCTGACATCTTCACTCACACCTTTGTTTCCCGTAAGCGCATTGTGCACTGTAACTGTACTGACCCCTATCTCTTCGGCAATATCTGCAAGACGTATTTTCGCCATTCTCTTACCTCATTTAATTAATTTTAATCATTTTTAATTAAATTATAGGTTTTATGGTCATATTTGTCAACAATAGAATATATTTACCGGATACATGTCTGTCCTAATCTTTATTTAGCTCTCCTATTCCTCACCAAATTTTCCGGCAGCTTCCCTAAATAAATGTATGTCCGGAAGATGCTGGGGACATACGCTCCGTGTTCAATTCCCGAAAAATATCCGAAATATGAATGCCACTTCCTCGATGACTAGTTTATATCGTTTTCTAATGTCTTTATAAGCCTTACCGGAACACCTCCTGCAACGCAGTTATCCGGAATATCCTTTGTGACAACAGCACCGGCAGCAATTATCACATTATTACCAATGGAAACACCCGGTAAAATGGTCACATTACCGCCGATCCACACATCACTGCCAATGCTGACCGGCTTTGCAATGCCAAGGTGCCTGCGGCGGCCGAGCGGTGAAAGGGGATGATTCACCGTAGTGATCAATGTACCTGGACCGATCATTACATAATCTCCGATCCGAACCGGTGCAATGTCTAAAATGGTCACATTGTAATTCGCGAGAAAATTTTCACCCACATGAATGTTGCTGCCATTATCACAGTTGAAGACCGGCAGGACAGTGACATTTTCTCCGACAGAGCCAAACAGGGTACGGATAGCTGCTGTCCGTTCCTCTGCATTTTGCATCGGAATCGCATTTAGCTTTTGGCACCATTCTAAGGCATGTATCTTTCGTCCATCTACCTCCTCATCCCAAAAATCGTATTCCAGTCCGGCATTTAATTTTTCAAGTTCTGTCATTCCATTTTCTCCTTATTATTATCAAACGGTTTTTCTATCAAGAATACTGCGGTCAAAAAATCGAGCAGGTAAATTCTCATTCTTTCTCATTCTTGAGTTATCAGCTGTATCTCCTTTTCCCTCGTGATATTTTTCAGCCAGCCATATTTTTTATAGTGCAGAATCGCTGCCGGGACCTTTACCACCTCATCCAGATTGATAATGAGGAACACGATGACAACCGGCAGATGATAATAAAAAGCGGCAAGAAAACCTGCCGGAACCGCAAATGCCCACATGGTTACCGTATCACAGATCAAACCGAATTTTGAATCGCCTCCGGCAGGGAATACCCCGGCAATGGTCATCATATTGATGGATTTTGCAATCATATAGCAGGCACAAAGTATCAACATCCATTTCAAATATTCCGTAGCCTGCGGACTTAAAGCTGTCACATTTATGATAAGCGGAGAAAGCGCGACTAACAGCAGACCTGATACCACACCGCTGATCACTGCCATCTTCCAAAGAATACCCCCGTATTTTTTCGCCTGTTTTAAATATCCCATACCAAGTTCATTGCCCACAATGATGCCGCCGCCATTTGCAAGGCCTGTACAAAAGCTCACGATCAGGTTTTTTACGATATTTGCAATCGAATTAGCAGCCACCGCATCATTTCCCAAATGCCCCATGATAATAGAATACATTGTAAAGCCCACTCCCCAGACAAGATAGTCACCCAGCATGGGAAGGCTGTATCTCCAGTAATCTTTTACCAACTGCTGCTCAACAGAAAAGCAAAGCTTCACATGAAGCCGCGCATGTTTTTCCCGCAGGGATTCCATGAACGCCCATGCCATCTCAATCAGCTTTGAGACAGACGTGGCAAGCGCTGCACCTGCGATCCCCATTTGGGGGAAAAAGAATAATCCGAAGATAAGGGAAGCGTTCAGAAAAATATTGATCACAACTGCGGTTGACCCGATCACCATGCTTTTCACTGCGTATCCCGTGTTTTTCAATATACAGAGATAAATCTGCGATATGCCGGTAAACAAATAGGATACTGCCACGATCCGCAGGTAGACAACGCCTCCCTCAATAAGCTGGGACTCCTGCGTAAAAATACGCATCAGCATTTCCGGAACAAAAAAGGATGCCAGAAAAAATACCGCGGAGATCAAAAAGGATACCTTAGTGACATAGGCAAATATCTTTTCAATGGATTTCATATCGCCTTTCCCGTAATACTGTGCTGCCAGGATACTCGTTCCCATTGTCAGGCCGCCCATAAAAAGATTAAAGACAAATGTGATCTGCCCTGCCAGAGAAACGGCAGAAAGGGAATCCTGATTAACAAAACCGAGCATCAGTGCATCCGATGCGCTGACCGCTGCCAACATAAACTGTTGAAATGCGATGGGCAGAACAAGCGACAGCAGCTTTCGATAAAAAGCGGAGTTTCCTCCGCCTGAGATTTGAGATTTCATAAAATTCCTCCTAAACTTTTACTACCCTGATCATAAAGAAAACTTGGGAACAAAACAGCGCTGAAACTTAACAACATCACTGGTATTTTCTAATATCATTTGCTATAATCAAACCAAGATCTGCAAAGGAGGCCAACGAAATGTTCCATAACAAAATCGCCGTCATCACTGGCGGCATACAGGGGATTGGCAAAAGTATTGCCGATGAATTTCAAAAGGAGGGCGCTGTTGTATGTGTAATTGATAAACAGCCCGGAGGCTATTTTACAGGTGATCTCGCCGACGAAAAAACGCTCTCCTGTTTTGCGGAAAAAGTGATTTCTGATCATGGACATGTGGATTATCTGATCAACAATGCCCTTCCTTTGATGAAGGGAATTGACACGTGCTCTTATGAAGAATTTAACTATGCTCTTCGGGTCGGTGTGACTGCGCCTTTTTACCTGTCCAAATTGTTTTCACAGTATTTTGCGCCGGGTGCCGCCATCGTTAATATTTCTTCCTCCCGCGATAGAATGAGCCAGCCGCAGACGGAAAGTTACACTGCAGCCAAAGGCGGCATATCTGCCTTAACTCATGCGCTTGCATGCAGCTTTGCAGGCAGGGTGCGGGTCAATTCTGTTTCCCCCGGATGGATCGATACCGGCTTTCGTGAATATGCTGGTGCCGATGCAACGCAGCATCCCGCCGGACGCGTGGGAAATCCCCTTGATATAGCCCATATGGTCCTGTATCTCTGCTCCGATAAAGCAGGTTTTATCACAGGAGAAAATATCTGTATTGACGGAGGTATGACCCACCAAATGATCTATCATGATGATTTTAACTGGTCTTTAAATATATAAGGGGAGGGAAATGATGTGGGGAAAGAAGTATTGTGCGCTTCCATCCAACAGCTTCGGGAACAATTTTTAACCTTAGACTGGACCTACCATGATTTCCCTGTGGGAAGCCAATCTGAAAAAATGTTCTGCTGGCCCGGACCTTTGGAGGAAGAAATCCTGATCTGTGTCCATCAAAGCGGCGGGCGGCAGGAGCTTTTCCACCGGCATGACTTTTTTTATTTCAACTTCACCTACCAGGGCGAATATGATTCCATCAGCTTCAAGTATGACAACCGCATTACGATCCGTGAGGGAGAACTCTATGCAGGACAGCCCTTTGCCGGACATGCACTCTGTGTACATGATGATAAAGAGACAACGATCATCGGTGTTCTTATCCAGCGTGAAACCTTTTTTAGGACTTTTTTGCCAATGCTCTCCTCCAACACCAGGCTGTTTCATTTTCTGCTTGACCCGGCCACAAATGAATTTTCCGATGAATTTATGCATTTCAAGATTGAACATGACTGCAATATACGCACGCTGCTTGAAATGATGGTCATTGAGTACGCAAATAAGCAGGAAGACACCCAGGCTGTTTTAAAATCCCTCACCCTCTCTTTTCTGCTGCAGGTGGCACGGCAGTTTGTTCAGGCAAACCAGACCGCCCCCTGTGAACGTTTATCAGAAAAAATCGTGCAGTACATGAGCGAGCATTTCGACAGTGTCACACTGAAGGATATCGCAAAACATTTTTCCTATCACCCCAACTATGTATCCACCCTACTGCATCGGGAACTGGGCAGATCTTTTTCGGAGATCCTTCTGGAACAGCGAATGGAACGTGCCGTTATTCTGTTAAAGGGAACAAATTTACCTATCGAAGAAGTTGCTTTATTGCTTGGCTACAGCAACAGCAGCAATTTTTATAAGGCGTTTCGGGAATATTTTAAATCTTCACCTCGCGAATATATTGCTGAGAATAATAAAAAACGTGCCAAAAACAGATTGTAATAACCAGCCCCCGCTAACAGGAGTGGAATAAAACTTATTCACAAAAGAGCCGCACAGCAATCTCTGTGCAGCTCTTTAACACTTTTATGAAATGAATGTTCCTGTAATTGTACAGTACCATCACAGCTATGAACAAATATCCATGTAAAATAACCTATGGCAGGAAGGTTATTCCTTTTGATTTAGCAATTAACAACATTTACACAATTCCCGTCCGCAAACTCCCGCAGATTGTTGACGGCAATATCTAACAGACGTTTTCTGGATTCCTTTGGTGCCCATGAAATATGAGGTGTGATAAAGCAGTTTTTTGCTTTTAACAGGGGATTATCCCCTTTGATCGGCTCTGTGGATACCACATCCAGACCGGCTGCTGCAATCTTTCCATGATTCAGTGCATCTGCCAGATCCTGTTCCACAACAAGAGGCCCCCTGGAATTATTCAGTATGATCACCCCATCCTTCATTTTTGCAATATTATCTTTATTGATTATCCCTTCCGTTGCAGGAAATAAGGGGCAGTGAAGCGCAATCACATCTGAATTGGCCAGCAGTTCGTCCAATTCTACATACTTACAGGATGCGGATTCCAGTTCCGGATTTTTATGTGCGTCAAATGCCAGCACACGCATCCCCAATGCCTGGGCTATTCTTCCGGTTGCCTGTCCGATGCGTCCATAACCAATGATACCCATTGTCTTGCCGTCTAATTCGATCAGCGGGTAATCCCAGAAGCACCAGTCCGGATTATTTTCCCATCTGCCGTCATGAACTGCCTGGCTGTGGTGGCCGATATGGTGGCAGATTTCCAAAAGCAGCCCAATGGCAAACTGTCCCACTGCCGCGGTTCCGTATGTAGGGATATTTGTGACAATGATCCCTTTCTTTTTAGCATAATCCACATCCACTACATTGTACCCTGTAGCCAGTACACCAATATATTTCACGCTGCTGCAGAACTCCAGCACTTCTTTGGGCAGAGGAGTTTTATTTGTGAGAACAGCATCCGCATCACCGATTCTTTGGATGATTTCCCTGTGATCCGTCAGAGAGGTTCTGTCATAAATGACAGTCTCCCCCATAGCCTCCAGACTTGCCCAGCTCAAATCTCCGGGATTTAATGTATATCCGTCTAACACAACTATTTTCATGATCTCCTCCTGTTAATCTCTTTTATCGTTTACTATTTTTCCATCTTTCAATGTCATGAGTATCCTCTGAGTGGCAGTTAAATCTTCCAGCGGATTTCCAGACATAACTGTCAGATTCGCCCGGTATCCCGGAACGATCCTTCCAATCGTATCGCTGTGTCCGATAGCTGCTGCCGCTGCTGAGGTGGCAGCTTTCAGAGCCTCTGCATTGCTCATTCCAATCTTCTGAAGGTTCATAAACTCCAGGGCATTGGTTCCCGGTGCAATACCGAGAGTACCTGCATCCGTGGAAAAGGCGATCTTCACGCCCGCTTTATAAGCTTTTTCTATACTACTCCAATGCCGCTCCGCTGTTGATGCCAATAAATCCAGTACACTTTTATTTTTCGCATTCACCAGTTCTTTAGATGGTGTCGGGGTGGGCGACAACAGAGTTGCCAGAAGATAACGGTCCTTTTTCATCATCAGCTCAATACCTTCTTCATCTATATCTGTACCGTGCACTACCAGATCCCCGTCTGCCCTTAGGAATCTCTTGATGGCCTCAGCACCCCTTAAATGCGCGTGGACCGGTGTCATATAATTATGCGCTTCATCGATTGCAGCCTCTATTTCCTCCACTGTAAAATCACAGGCCTGCGAATTCCTTCCGATCATACGGATGGGCGGGCTAAGCTGCAGCTTGATGTGGTCCACACTGTGATACATCAGATCCCGCACCGCTTTCCGCATGCCATAGGGAACATATGGCTCCATGGAAAATCCCACAAAATGCGCTTTATTGGTTGTGATCTGCTTTCCTGCTATATATAAATCCGGACCATCGAAATATCCTTTGTTGATCGCCTCTTTCAGCGCGCATTCAATATAATTGTTGCCGCCACCGTCTATTACCGTTGTAAAACCTGCTTCCAGCATTCTTCTGCAGTTATAAGCCCCCAGATACGCAACCGCTGCCTGTGCTGTGTCCAGGCGTTCTCCTCCCGGTGAGGCTGTTGCCAGGGACGTTTCCTTATCTGTCACTTCCTCCAGCAGCATGTGCATATGACAGTCGATAAAGCCCGGAGAAACCGTACAGCCTTTCAGATCGATCACCTTGGCATTTTCCACATTCTCACAGTCTGACTTGATAATTTCCCTGATCAGACCCTTTTCTATTACCACCATACAGTTTTCCTGCAGCTCATCTGAGATACCGTCAAATACATTTACATTTTTTAATATAATTCTGTCATTCTTCATGGACTTCTTTTACTCCTATTATCTTTTCTTCCTTCATATTCTGAACATTTAACTGCTTTTTCTTGATCCGTTTATCCAGCAGAGCCACCATTACAGGGCATAAAATAGCCGTCATGACACATGCTGCCGAACATTGTGCTGTTGCCACTGCCGCATAGGGCGCAAAACCGGGGTCAGCTTCAGCGATGGCCGCAGGAGTTGCCACTGAATTGCCGGCTGCAGTTCCGGCCGCTGCACCAACAGCCGTTTTTTTGCGCAAAATAAGACAATACAGTGCATTGAGCAGTAACCCGGAAAAGACAAGAACGACTGCTCCCAGAACAATTCCCGATGCTCCGGCCTGAATAACTGTCACAAAGCTCATTCCAGCTCCCAGAACAAAGGAAAGGAAGATGATGATCAGTGGCAGTGCTCTGCTGCACAGCTCCCTGAATTCCCCGTCAAGATTGCCCCATACAATTCCGATGATGATCGGCAGGATCGTTGCCAGCAGCGCCATAAACGGTATGTCAGACATCCCGGTTGCCCCAAGCGCAACCATCGTAAGGAATGGGCCGTCATTTATTGACAGGACCGATACTGCACCTACATCTGTAGAATCGCCAAACCGGTCCGCCAGGGTAGCGTAAATAGAACCGGAGGAATTAGTCAGGACTGCGATCAAGGCTACCGGTGTGATCCCGAAAATCCCTTCATTTCCGAACATGTACTGAACACCCCAGCCAATGGCTATACCAATGATCAGTTTCAGGACTGTCAGCAATGCCCCTTTATAGAGTGGTGCCCCCACCTGTTTAAAACTGATAGATGCCCCGCAGCAGATTAAAAACAAACCCATCAGACAGGAGGTTCCTTCCTTTAGAAGTCCTGTTGTAAATCCCCCTATTGTCAGTGCACCCGGCAGGAAAGTATTGAGCAGTGCCCCCGCCAAAAGCGGAATGACCATGATTCCCCCAGGTATTCTATTCATTAGTTTTACTACTTTAATATCCATAGACCCTCCCTGTTATCACTGTTTTTTCTCTACTTTAATATTTGCACAATCTTCATATGCACAGATCAAAGCACCTAAATCATCCTGTCCGTATCCGCATGCGCTGGACCAAGTAAAAATTTGTTTTACCAGGGCACTGACGAACATGGGGGATTTTACTTCCCTGCCTATGTCCAGTGCTATGGACAGATCTTTAATAAATATATCCACCGGTCCTCTCGGTCCAAAATCACGCTTCATGATCAGAGGAAGTTTGTCACGAAAAACGTCATTACAGCCTGTACATTTTGATATCACTTCATATATCATCTCCGGTTTTAAACCGGATTTAACTGCCATCGTTACAGCCTCGGAGACAATTGTCATGCCGGCTGCTATCATCACCTGATTTATACTTTTCATAACCTGCCCGTTGCCAATAATATCGCTTACATAATATGTATTGCTTCCCATAGCAAAAAGGACTTCTTTGATCCTCCCGAAAACTTCTTCCTGACAGGCTGCCATCATGGTCAGTGTTCCCTCGATTGCTCCTGTTTTCCCTCCACTTACTGGACAGTCCACATAATGAACTCCTTTTTTCAATGCCATATCTGCGATTTCATTTGTCTGGGACGGAGCGATCGTACTGGATACAACCAGTACCTTGTCGGTGTCCATCGCCTCGAGCAGTCCTTCTTCTCCCAGCACAACACTCTGTACCTGCTGAAAATTCATAACCATCACTAGGATGACATCAGCCTTTTTCCCCAAATCTCCCAGGCAGGAAACACCTTTCGCACCTATTGCTTCTGTGCGCTTTACAGCTTCCTCAAATACGTCATAGGTATATACTTCAAAACCCTTTTTCAGCAAATTATTAACCATATTATAGCCCATATTACCCAGGCCCACAAATCCTATTTTCATTTGTTTTCCCCCTGCCTACTGCATAGCTCTTCACAGGATCTTACGATTTCCTCGGCCGTTATACCGTTCATATCCAACAGATTTTCGTAAGGTGCTGACTGCCCAAAACAGTCCTGTACTCCGATCCTCTTTACAATACCCTTTCCGGCCTCTGCCACTACCTCGCACACAGCGCTGCCCAGACCATTGATGATGTTATGATCCTCCACGGTAACTATTTTGCCAATAGTATCAATACAGTCTTTTACCGCTTCTACGTCCAGGGGCTTGATCGTGTGCATATCCAAAAGCCTGACACTGTATCCCTTTTCTTTTAAGATTTCTGCTGCTTTCTTTGCTATGCAGACCGTATCTCCATTGGCAATCACAGCCACATCGCTTCCATCCTGGATCTGATTGGCTTTTCCTATAGTCAGCTCAACATTCTCATCATACACAAAAGGAATGGCATCCCTTGTAAATCTCAGATATACCGGTCCTTCGTATTCTGCAGCCTGCCTGATCAATTTTCTTGTGGCATAGTAATCTGCGCCCATAATGACAGTCATATTAGGCAGAGTTCTCAAAATCCCCATATCTTCAATGGACTGGTGGCTGGCCCCGTCATTGGCCGGTGTAAGTCCCCCATGAGAACAGGCGATCTTTACATTTTGCTTTGGATAACAGATTTCCTGTCTGATCTGTTCCACCATCCTCATGGAACCAAAAACTGCATATGTACTGATAAATGGTATCTTGCCTGTGGCAGCAAGCCCTGCCGCCATTCCACAGGCATTCTGCTCCGCAATGCCCACGTTCACATGCTGGTCCGGATAAGCTGACGCAAATGCCAGTGTCTTGCAGGATTTCCCCACATCTGCATCCACAATGTAAATGTCTTTATTTTCTCTTCCCAATACAAGCATCTCATCTCCAAATGCTTCCCTCAAAGCTTTTCCGCTCATGCTTCCAATCCCCTTTCCAATTCTTCCATTGCTGTTTTATATTCCTCATCATTTGGCGCCACTCCGTGCCAGGAAGGCACATTCTCCATAAAGGATACCCCTTTCCCTTTTACAGTATCGCAGATAACAGCCTTCGGCTTTCCGTTTTTTCTATCTCTTATAAGGTCAAGAGCTGCCACTATCTCTTCCATGGAATGACCGTTGATACGGTAAGCCTCAAATCCAAATGCCTGGAATTTTTCTTTTAAATCCCCGGTTGGCATAATGTCAGCACAGGTCCCATCATTTTGCAGCCTGTTGTTATCAACAAAAACTACCATATTGTCCAATTGGTATTTTGACGCTGCCTCTGCTGCTTCCCATACCTGCCCCTCATTGCATTCCCCATCACCAACCAATACAAAAACCCTGTAGTCCTTATGATCACGCTTACCTGCAAGTGCCATGCCGGCTGCACAAGAGATTCCCTGTCCGAGAGAACCTGTACTGATATCAATTCCGGGACATTTTTTCATATCAGGATGTCCCTGGAGTATTGACCCTTGTTTTCTTAAAGTAGAAAGCTCTTCTTTGCCAAAGTATCCTTTCAATGCCAATGCGGAATACAGGATTGGACACACATGTCCTTTTGAAAGTACCATACGGTCCCTGTCCGGCCATCTAGGGCTGCCAGGATCGATCCTCATCTCCTTGAAATATAAGGCTGTCACAATATCCGCAGCAGAGAGAGAACCTCCGGGATGTCCTGACTGAGCCTGGTATATCATGGTCAGCGCTGTCTTGCGAAGCTCTATTGCCTGTTCTTTTAACTCATTTACCGTTTTCATTCTATTTCCTCCTATCTTTGTTCCATCATCCTATGATGTGTTGATAGGTTCATTATACAATACTTTTTATGAATTTCAACCTCTTTTTTCATTTTCTTTACTTTTTGTATATTTCCTATAATTTTTCATTTGCTATTTTATGCATAATATCCAAGAATAGCCGACAGCCCTTCCAAATTGTAATGTTTCTTGAAATTTACTCCAAAATCATGTAAACTGAATATATGTTCCATCATAGGACGTTAAAGCATAGAAAAAAGAAAGGAATAACAACTTATGAATACTTCCAATTATATGGATCCTATATCAGTTAAATCAGCTGTTGATATCTTAATAGACCGCCTGACACAAGCAATCATTGATGGCACTCTTAAACCCGGAAAACGGATTCCTCCGGAGCCTGAACTGGCCGCCAACTTTGGAGTTGGAAGAAATACCGTTCGGGAAGCGATCCGCACTTTGACAGCATATGGAATTCTAGAAGTGCGCCGTCCCAATGGCACCTTTGTCTGTGATACCTTTAAACCACAGGGCATCAACCCTATGCTGTATGGACTGATACTTCAAAAAGAGGATTCCTACGAAGAATTAATAGATTTAAGAAAGGTCTTTGAAAACGGAATTTTTCTTCTTCTGGCAGAAAAAACGCTGACCTCTGATCAAAAAGACCATCTGCACCGCATTGCGGAAGATTTAGAAAAAGCGATCAACCAGGAGCCGGTGGATTATAAAAAAGTCATTGATAAAGATATTGATTTCCACACCGCATTAGCTGAAATGACGGGCAACAAATTGATCATTCTGGAAAATGATATGATAACAAAGCTCACATACCACTCCCGTTTAAAGACTGTGGAAAAGGTAATGAAAGACGGGCAGCGCCAATATCTAATTGATACCCATTATGATCTGTTGGAAAAATTAGAAAAAGGAGATATTGCACAGTTGTATACTGCAATACAGAATAGTTATTTTTACTGGAAGGATATTTATAAATAATACCTGTTGCTAAAACAAAATAAAACAGGTGTGCAAGACTTTGAAAAAGTCTTCAGCACCTGTTTTATATCAAGTTTATATCAGTTATCCTTCCCCCCTTTCTCCCGTACAATATCCACATCAATTACATGCTTTTCTGTCTCTAAATAGACAAATTGCTCTGTAAAGCTGTGGAAATCACTGTTATAAGAGCTGTAAATTCTTTGCTTAGGCTGCAAATCTCCTGCAAGTTTTACCATAGATGCCCAAACACAAAAAGTGGTTTTCTTCCCTGTCATAAATACTTTCAGGTGCACACACCCTGAACTTCAAAGTATATTTCTTGTTTTGGATAGTCAAAAACAGTATTTACTCATGGCAGACCGCCTATGGCTACATAAAAACAGCACTATCCGCCGAAGATACATAATAAACTGTAGGAGACCGATATTCCCCATTCAGACTGATCGTTACACTCATCTTCTCTGTCACTTCATACCTCTGGCCACTGCCGTCCAAAAAGTAAATGTCATAGATCCAAAATTGGTCACTACTATTTGGTTTTTTCCACCGGTTCTGCATATTCCTCCGCCTCCTGCGGAGCATAATCCGGAGCCAGCTCCGGTGTCTGCTTACGGAAAAGCAGCGCCCGGATTGTGATTCCAATCGCAGCATCTGTGATCAGCAGCAAATTTTTTATTGTATTTTCTTTTTAGTCTTCGACACGAACCGCCCTGCCTTCATCGTCAGTTGATTTATTGCTCTGCTCAAGCAGTTCTTCCATCAAAAGGAGCAATTCCAGTTCACTGGAGAACGGAATCGTCTGTTCTCCTTCAACAATTATGCCCTGCCATGTATTATGCTCTCTTCCAGTCATTGAGATATGAATTTCTTTTCCACTGTTCATACTGTCTGCTTTCTGCATATTACCCTCCTTTTCCGCATCCTTTACTCCTTGCCGAAACAAATAAAATCCCGAATCTCTCCCAGTTTCTTATCTGCCGTCTCATATCCCTGACGGTAAAAAGCTTCCATCCGCTTTGTATTGTTGTCTGCCCGGCTGACCAGTACCTTATGAGGGCGGATCAGCAATACCTTCTGCTCTGACTCCAGTTTTTCCAGATACTTTATTGTTTCATTGTAGCGCTGGTTTCTGCTTTCCAGTTGTCTTACCAGACCCGGATAGTCTCTGTATAACATGCGGCTCAGCCTCTTTGGTTTTCCTGTTACAGGTTTTTGGTAGCCTTTTTCTCTTGTAAGGATCACGATATTTTTTTCATAGCCGCGCTCCATGGCATGGCGGATAGGAATCGAATCTGATATGCCTCCATCCAGGTACAGTTCCCCGTCCAGTTCCGTCATAGGGCATACAAAAGGTACGCTGCAGCTCGCCCTGGCAATCCGCATAAGCCGTTTCCCATTATGCCGTTCCGACAGATACACCGCTTTTCCTGTGCGGCAGTCTGTCACCACATATTCGCAGTCTGTCTCGGATGTTTCATAAGCTTTATAATCAAAGGGAAGAAGCCGGTTAGGATATTCATCAAAGGCCAGGTCAAAATCAATCATACCTTTTCTCCTCAAAAAGTGGCTCCAATGGATAGGCGGACGGTTTCTTCCATTTGGGATCATACAGGCACGAGATCTTCCCCTCTGCCCGGAAGCGTAATCCATGGCATTGAAAGCACCCGCAGAAACTGCTGCCGCATAAGGCAGGTATATCCCATGCTCCTGCAGACAGTCCAGTACCCCTGCTGTAAATATTCCCCGGTTTGCACCGCCTTCCAAAATCAATCCTGTGTTATTCATCTATCTTTTTTCCTTTTGTTTTCTTTATAACTATTTATTTTTTTGTATATCCACTGTGCTGCATTCATTTCGCCACACCTGTCCTTATCTAAAAAGGCAGCTTTTACTATCCTGTTTTCGGCAAACACTCACGTTAAATAACCCGTTTAAACGCTTTGCGCATGGCCTTCAGATCAACCGGCTTCTTTCCAAACCACAAAGTACCGTAAGAATAAGAACGAACCGAAAAATCCAGGTCTGAAAACCAGAATATTTTCATCTCCGTGGTATACTGCCGGAGCATATCCATCACTTCCAGGCTGAAGGTTCCGTCCTGGGCAACCACCAGCAGGTCAAAATTCTCCACACGGTCCCGCACTGCCTTACAGAATTCCACATGGCTCTCAAATGGTATTACTTTCACAGTCCGCAGTTCTTCCCGCCCGCATTGTTTTAGATAATCGGCCAGTTGTCTTCGTTCCCCGGCATTTTCATCATACAGTGCTGCTATCATTGGACACCTCCTTTTCGATCTGTCTCTCATTCCCCATAAAACCAACCCGTCTGACAGAACCTGCTCTATAGACTCTGTAAACAATCTGCCATGTTCTCTTGTCTCCGTCAATCTTTCCTACACAAGATGTCAAAAATCTGCACAACATGCATCCTCAATGTTACAATGTGTGATAAAATAGGATTTGGAAATCTATTCTTTCGCGATTGGAGGATGACGCAATGCGAATTGCAATTATAGATGATCTTTTGACAGACCTAGAATATCTGCGCAGCAACGTATGCCGCTGGGCAGATGAGCATGCTGTCCCTCTCATTCCAGGTCCTGCTTTATTTGAAAACGGGGAAACCTTTCTGGAACAGTTTCAGAAGGACCGTTATGATATTATTTTCCTGGATATCTTTATGGAAGGTATGAATGGTATGGATACAGCCCGGCGCATCCGGGAATGTGACGATGCCTGCCGCCTGGTCTTTACCACCACCTCCGCAGAATACGCGGTGGACAGCTATGAGGTGGATTCCTCTTACTATCTGGTAAAGCCATATTCCTATGAAAAGCTTTCTCTGGCTCTGGACCGCTGCAGCGCGGCTTTTCTGGAACAGGGACAATTCATTATTGTGCCGGACAGGGGAACAGACAGGAAACTCTTTTTGCACCCTATCACCTGGACGGAATACGCAGACCGCCGGATCCTGGTGCATATGAGGGATGGAACAACACTTACCGTGTCTATGAACCAAGGAGAATTTGCGGAACAATTGTTAAAGTATCCCTATTTCTGCGACTGCATGAAAGGGATACTGGTAAACTTTGAGGCTGTGGTCAAGCTGTATTCAGACCATTTCCTTTTAAAAGACGGAACACTGGTTCCAATCAGCAGACTGAAATACCGGAATGTACGGGAACAATTTTCCGACTACTCCTTTGCACAGGCAAGAGGAGGATACTAAATGTCAGATTTAGATATACTCCGGCCCATGCTGGAACTTTCTGTTGTGGTTCCGGCTGCTGTCTTGTGCTTTCTGCCCATGAAAGGGCATTTGAGGGGGATGGGTAAAAAGGCAGCTCTGTTTGGCATTCCGGCACTGCTTTTATGGGCAGCGGCAGGCGGCGCAGTCTGCTTTTACAATAGATGGGACGGAAATATATGTCTCTTCCCGTCACTTATAGGATTTGCATTGATCTTCAGACATATGGTAGAACTGCCAGCCTGGAAATCCGTGAGCGTTCTGCTGGCTGTATGCGGTGTACTGTCAAGTATCACCAATCTGGCCATCATAGCGGACGCACTGTTTGCCCCCGGCAACACTGCGCCCTGGTTTACTTTAAAGGGGGGAGCCGTCTATATCCTGCTGGCCTGGATACTTCTTGGCGCCTTATGGTACCCGGCTACCCACTGTGCCCGCTGGCTGTTAAATGAGATGGAGATGCCCGGCACCTGGTATGTATTCTGGATCGTGCCGGTGGTGTTCATTGGGGTGAACCTGATGCTGCAGCCGACGGATTATTCCTTACTATATATCAAAGGAGTCCTGATATTTTATCCGATTTTGATACTTGTGCTGCTGGCCCTGATGCTTCTTTTCTATCTGATGTTTTATCTGATGGCACGGGGACTGGGAAAAACCATGCGGCTCCACCGGGAAAATGAATTTCTGCAGATGCAGGCATCGCAATACAGGATTCTCCAGAAAAATATGGAGGATACCCGCCGGGCGCGTCATGACCTCAGACAGCATTTTATGGCGCTCCAGGGCTGTATCGAGAGCGGCAGCCTGGAAGCTGTGGCTGACTATGTGCAGTCTTATGGAGAAAAACTGCCGCCTGACACTGTGCGCATATATTGTAAAAATTATGCAGTGAACGCGCTGCTGCGCTATTATGGGGAAAAAGCCATGCAGGAAGAGGTAGATATGGAAGTTTCTGTCCGTATGGAAGAACATACTGTTATTCCGGAACCTGAATTCTGTGTACTGCTGGGCAACCTGCTTGAAAATGCACTGGATGCCTGCGCTGTCTCCAACGGGCCGCATTTTGTCCGGGTAAATATCCGGCAGACCGGAAGCTCCATGCTCTCCCTCACTGTCGACAACACAAGCTCTCAGCCTCCCATCTGGGAAAAGGGAAAGCTGCGCTCCAGCAGGCGTGATGACTTCGGCATGGGAACAGAATCCGCCCGGATCATCGTGGAACGGTACAACGGAGATGTGCGGTTTGAATGGAAGGATAATATATTCTATGCATCAGTCATGCTAAATCCTTGACATGGGTATTTTATAAACATATCTATTCTTAAAGTATCTTTTGAAGTTCTTTTCTCCGATTTGAAATGTTTTGTAAATCCAAATCGGAGAAAAGAACTTTTACTGCTATAAGCACAAAAGGGGCTGTCGGTTAATACTGATTTTTAAAGCCCCTACACCAAAACAAGCAT
>ERZ894236.315-NODE-315-length-65413-cov-106.189_pt1 | contig 65413 bp, 58 predicted proteins | sample MGYA00380297_ERZ894236 | MGnify/ENA primary metagenome ERZ894236 (study PRJEB32331, sample SAMN06328420) | human gut metagenome | biome: human gut microbiome; feature: stool | host: Homo sapiens | collected 2014-08-04 ... | reverse complement strand
AATTCCAACTGAATGGAACTTCCAATTTTAAAGACACAAAAAAATTTACGCCCTCGTCAAACTTCAGTCAAACTATTTTAAACCAACAGACAAAAAACCTCTTGATTTATCAGAGAAAATATGATAGACTATACCACGTCAAAGTAATATCATACTTTCATGCGCGAGTGGCTCAGGGGTGGAGCACCACCTTGCCAAGGTGGGGGCCGCGGGTTCGAATCCCGTCTCGCGCTTTTTTATTTCCCGCCGGAGACTGCACTGTCAGTTCTCCGGCCTTTTGTTTCTTTCAGATCCAAAGCTTATATAAAGCAACGGGAAGCCGCCCTCACACGGGCAGCCTTCCCATTTTCAAATCTGTTTTTTCTGATTGCATGGCCGGCTCCCCGGCTTTTACTGCTTCTGTTTGACCGTATTAAGGTACTCCATGATTCCCATATGTATGGTCCAGGCCATCCTGTCCTGATATTCCTCATCCTCCAGGCGCTTGGCTTCCTTTCCATTGCTCAGGAATCCGCATTCCACTATGACGATGGGCTCCTTCACATGAAGCAGGAGATAATAGTTGTCATTGGCCTTGGCCATCCTCTTGTTGGCCTCGCCCAGCACATAGTCAAAGCGCTTCTGCAAAATTTCCGCCAGATACTTTCCCTTCTCTGATGTCTTATAGTAAAAGACCTGGCCTCCGGATACATATTCCTCATGGTAACTGTTCTGGTGAATGCTGACCACCAAATCCGGCGCTGCCTCATTTATGATTTCGCACCGTTTTCTCATGTCTGCCATCTTTTTATGACTGTCCCCAGAGCTGTAAAGCCCCTGGTCCGAATCCCTGGTGAGGATCACCTTTACGTCGGAGGCCTCAAGATATGCTTTCAGCTGCTCTGATATCTTAAGGTTAATATCCTTTTCCAGCTGACCATTTATCCCTACCTTGCCCGGATCGCTGCCTCCGTGTCCGGCGTCTATGACCACCACCGGCCTTGCCTTGTCTGCCTCCGCTGCCTGATTATGGACAGCCACCAGTGTCCCTGCCTGCCATGATATCAGTGCCACGATACAAAGCAGCAGAATCCCCATCACTGTCTGCCATGCTGAATGCTTCATCAATGGGCGCTCCCTGATAACCTTTATTCCAGTATATTCACCCGCCTGATGAAAATGAACCGGTTTTTACTCCATACTCAGAACGTTATAATCCTGTACCGCGTCTTCTATGATATATTCCAGGTATTCATACAGGATGCTGGGATAGCAGTACTCTTTCCACATGGCGTATCCGGGCTGCTTCACAGCCTCCTTCACCACCTCATACGCCCTGCCGCCATAGCATGCGGCATTGATATCCCCATATACCTTTGCCATCTGCTGCTTCTCCGATTCTGTCAGCTTCACAAATATGCTGCCCGTCTCCTCCTCCGCAGAATTCTTCATGGCGTCATAGGCCTGATTATAGAATATCTGCTTTAAAACAGGTGGGCTGTATGTGTCGAAGTTCAGCAGGTTCTCATCCGTGCTCTTGTTTTTCCTGGACCATTTCTCCATATTAACCTTGCGTGTATAGTAATAAAATGTCTCATCCTCCATGTAATCTAGCACACCGTACTGACAGGGAGGCGTGGACAGGGAGCTGGTGACCACCTCATAGATACCGATATCGTTATTCCTCATAAAGTGCTGCACATGCAGGTGTCCGCTGAGGAACAGCGGGATATTCTCCCCTTCCAGCATCTGTATAAGCTCCTCACTGTGCTCGATGGTACAGTCATCCGCATATACCTTGCTCTCCTCCAGCAGGTTGTGATGGGCCACCGGAAGAAGAATCACGCTGTCCCGGGCAGCCTGCTCAAGCTGCTCCCTTATCCACTCATAGGTCTCTGTCTTTATCATCCCCCCAACCTTATTGCGGGGTTCATACTGGCAGGTATCCAGCATGAGCAGGCGCATGGACGGTCCCAGGTCATAGGTGTAACTGAGGGAATCGGCATCCCTGCTGCCGGCCTCTGAGTATCCGAATTCCTTATAAATACGCTCAAAATCCTCCGGCGTGGAAGGTTCTGCCGGGTACCGGTCTCCCCTGGAATACACGGAGGCGCTTGGATTATTAATGTCATGGTTGCCCGGTATAACCAAAACCGTGATACCGGCTTTCTCCACCTCATCCAGCTTTTTCGCCAGTTCTTCATGGCTCTTCTTTTCTCCCTGAAGACTTAAGTCTCCGCTGATAATCAGGGCATCCGGACTCAGAAGCTTGATTTCCTCCAGTGCGGCATCTGTTATCTCCCATACGTAATTGGTCAGTTTCCCGTCGCCGTGCTCTACCATGGACTGAAACATATCCCCCCGGTCCGTCAGGGATTCTGCCAGATAATGTATATCTGTCATAAGGATAATGCGTTTTCCTCCAATCAGCGGCTCTGCCTTTGTCTCCTTTTCAACATCCGGAAAAGGCTGTATCTGCGAAGGCGCAGGATGGGTGGGCTTTTGCAGCTCTGTTTCCTGAACCGTTTCCTTTGTCTGCTGTTTTTCGGTGGTGGGTGCCACCTGGTTTCCAGTCTGTACGCTGCACCCTGCCATGATTCCAGCCATCAAGACCGCTGTCATGATTCCCGTTATCCTTGTTCTTCCTCTCATTTCCTTCCTCCGGCGTCACCCATATTGTCTATTTAACCTCTGACACAATATCCCATATGTCCGCTGGCTCAAATCCCAGCTTCCAGCAGGCAACTCCTGCCAGGTCAAACTCCTTAATCAGGTCAATCTTAAGCTTCATGGAATCTTCCTCTTCCATCCATATATACTGCTGTCCGCTTCCGCTCACAGTCTCACCGTAATACTGCCCCAAAAGCTTATCCCAGGTAAGCTCCACCTGGTTCTCCTCCACCCACTGCCTGGCATCTGATATGCCATATGCCTTGGAAGAGGTCTTCCCCTCATTTACGGTCCATACCCTGGTATAGAAGGGGACCGCATTGATGACCTTTTCCTTGGGGACCTCTTTCAGGGTATTCTCAATGCCCTCCCTCACATAGGACATGGACGATACGGAACCGGCTTCTCCTCCTGCATAGTGTTCATCATATCCCATAACAATCACATAGTCAGCCACGATTCCCTGCTCCCTCCTGTTATAAAACGCAGTATAGGAGGATGGTACATAGTTGTCCACAGACAGCACAAGTCCCTTATTGCGGCAGGCAACCGACATTTCCCTTATGAACTGCACATAATGGGGCCCTGCCTCTGCCTTCAGGCTCTCAAAATCCAGGTTGAATCCGTCAAAGCCATAGGTATCCGCCTCATTCATCAGTTTTTCAATGAGCTTTTTTCTGGTACTGGTGGAGGACATCAGGGTCTTTGTGTTTAGATTTTTGACGCTTTCCTCCGTACTCACATTCTCCACCATGGCCCACACCTTCAGTCCCATATCATGGGCCTTATCCACGTAATCCCTGCTGGCTAGTGATGTATAGGTGCCATCGCTGGACACCACATTGAACCAGGTGGGCACAATCACATTCATCCCCCTGGCGTTGGACGCGTAGTCCTCAAGGGTATTATTTCCCTCCGGCCGTGTGACCTGATGAAATCCCAGCCTTACTTTCCCGTCCATGGAAATGCTGGTATACACAGGCGCCTCAAAGGTGCTGACAGGCGCAACCTGCTCTCCTGCCTCCAGTTTCCGGTTCTCCACATATCCGATATAACCGTCCGATGTCCTGACCCTGGACCACTTTTCCATGGTTTCCAGTACATCCACAGTCTCTCCTGCCGCCGCCTCTGTGATAATCTGGCTCTTTACACCGCCCTTCACCCTGACCTGTCCTGTTTTTTTCAGCACTGCCGTGTCATAGGGCTGCCAGGAGGTGTCGATGAACACCCGCTTAATCTGGCTTGTGGCAAAGGCCTGAGTCCGGATATCCGTATAATTCACCACAACCCCAAGGGACAGGTACATCCCATCCTGTGTGACCTTAAAGAGAGGTCCCTTCTCGCCCCGGGTACTTTCGTCCGCATACACAATGGATTCAGGCAGTGCATACACCAGCAGTTTTTCGCCCTCATCCCAGTAAAAGCGCTCGTTCAGATGTTCATTTACCCAGTCCACAGGCAGGTACACCTGGCCATCCTCGTAGATTCCCTTCTCCTCCTGCACCTGGTTATCCAGAATAAGGGCCACCTGGCCGTCCTTAATACCAAATATCCTGCTCTTATCCGCCAGCTCATTGCTGGGTATGTATTTCTTGGCAAAAAGCACTCCCAGACCACCGCCTGCCAGGATAAATATGAACAGCAGAACCAGCGCCGTGATTCCGCAGCCGTGACCTTTTCTTCTTCTGCTCATCCTGTCCTCCAGTTTCCTAATGATTGTTTTTATTCTACCACAAAATAGAGTGTATGTACCAATTAATTGCTTACAATTTACAGTCATTATGGAGGAAACAGGAACAAAAGCCCGGTATGCGCCGCCTGCTTTGGCTGCACAGGCTGAGACGGTGCTCATGGCAGCGTATAATCCGGGCTTTTGTTATCTGCTCTTGTTATCTGTTCTTGTTATCTGTTCTTGTTATCTGCTCTTATTAAATGTTCTCGCTATCTGCTATTGTCCGCTCATGAATCCTTATCTTTTTTCTCTTTGGGAGGGTCGCTGAGATACACTTTGTCAAATCTGATTTCCTTCAGACAGCCCTGTTCGGCGCCAACATAGTCTCCCATGTAAAAGCCCCCGTCTTCTCCCATCTCGAATATCCTCTCCCATTCTTTTTCCGGGCACTCGACTCCGTCAATGGTAATCCGAACCCCTTTGTTCTTGTATCTCTTCAATCCGTCCAGATAGGTTCTCTGGTGTTTCTTCCGGTCTCCATACTCGACATTTCTTATCATACTGATAAGTCCTCCCCTATTACCGCGGGACAGCCGGACGGCAGCACCAAGGAGTTGTTTCCGTGACATACTTTTGTGCGCCGTTTCCTTCTGTCTCTTTTTTCTTCACAAAATCCTCTCAAACCACCGCATGGTCTCGTAATCCACTGAAAACGCATCTACTGAAAGAGGAACCCTGACCAGAGAAATCCCAAACTGCCTCTCTATCTGTTTTCTGGTGTCCTCACTGCCAAAGGCAGCCGTATATATCCACCCTGCTCTGCGTCCTTCCTCCTCTGATAAAAGCTCCAAAAATGCCTCCAGCTTCCATTCGCTCAGTGCAGCCATGACAATCTTCACTTCGCATCTGAGCCATTCCGCCCTGATGGATGGTCTCAACTCTCCAAAATCAATAATGATATCGTCATATGTTCCATCCAGACAGGACGCCAGCACGCCTGGGGCTCCCTGCATATAATATGTAACCCCGAAGATTTTGTATCTGTAGTCCGCAGAATCTGCCTGCTTTGCGGAACCGGCCTGACATATATCCTTCATGGTCTTCCATGCGCCATGGTCATTCCACTCAATCACCGCAGTCCTGCGCTGCAGGGCACTGGCCATATAATTGGCCGCCAGGACGCTAAGATGAGTCACCCCTGTTCCCCGTCCTGTTCCTGTGATTCCGACAACCCTGCACCCTTTCGCAGGCTCCCGGCTGTGTTTAAAAAAGGTTTTCTTAGAAAATCCCATCTTTTTAATAAGCCTCTTTTTTTCTTCCCTCTCCCGCCGCTGCCGGCCACGGCAGACCATAAAGACTGAAAAAAGGCATCTTCTCTTTTCTGGCTGAAAGGATTTTCGTACTCCGGCGAGACAAACAGCTTTATTCCCTTTAAAGCCTTGTCTGATTTGGTCATGGCCTTCAGTTCCTTTTGACATATGGCCCGTGTGCCCCGAAATATAAGCACACGGTTCCCGCCGCACCGTCCCGTCCAGGCCTGATTCATCCAGGATATGTACCGCCTGATGTATCGGCCGTCCCAGACGCTGGCGCTGCCTGTCCCTAATAAATCTGCCTTCGCCGCCTTTAATTCCTGTTCCGCCTGCTGCCAGTCTGTTCCATAGTCTTTCACTATGATGTCAAATCCTGTCCCTTCATCCAGCTTCACGGCAGGTCCATACCACGGCTTTAAGTAACAGCCGTTCATGGTATAGATTCCAAAACGGTCCGGACGCATACCTGCCCTTTGGGCCATGGTGACCACTGCCCGGGAGACATTATGTTCCTCATAAAGCGCCCGGTACCCATTCCTGTTCAGAAAATATACCAGCCCTAAGGCTAAATGTGTGGTGCCCGTCCCAGCCTTCATTCCGGTCAGAATCAAAATATGAGATGGTATCGCCTTCTGTTCTTTTTCTTCTGTCAGCTTCCTGGTACACAGCGCCTGAAGCGCATCCTCCACCTCTCCGGCGGAAGCGTACCGTTTCTCCATATTGGAGTCCATGCATTTTCTGATAATCCGCTCAAAAGCCTCCGATAGGGCGGCAGACTGTCCGGCGTCCTCTCTCAGGGTTCCGGCTGTCATAAAACGGAGGACTGCACCAATGGCATAAATGTCGGTCCTTTGGTCCAACATACGGTCAGAAGCATACTGTTCAGGAGCCGCGCAGCCCACTGTACCGAATCGCTTTGGGGCAATGTTTGCCCACCGGCAGCCTGCGGCATGATCAAAATCAATCAGCTTTACGGTGCCGTTGCAGATTATCAGGTTATTTGGTTGTAAATCTAAATGTAATATGGGTATTTCACACGCAGAATGCATGTAAGCTACAAGCCCGCAGACCTGCATCCCGTAACGGACTGCCTCTGCCTCTTGAATAGGCCCCTGATTCGCAATCAGGGCATATAGAGAATATCCTTCAAGATATTCCTCGATTAAATAAAAAAAATCGGAATCTTCTTCTAAATCATAAATCATGGGAATCCCAGGATGGTGCAGTTCTTTTAGCACCAATGCTTCCCTTCGGAAGGTGTCATAGTCGGCATCCCTCTTAGAAATGCGCTTTATGGCCCTGTATTCCTCCAGGCCAATGTGCACTGCCAGCCATACGGTTCCTGCCCGGCCTGTTCCCAATTTGTGCAGCAGGCGGTATTTGCCAAATAAAATGGTATTCTTTACTCACCCCTCCTTCGTCACAATATCATCTCATATTCCAATTTTACCCTTTTCCTTGTCACCTGTCTATGGTCGTTATATCTTCCATGGCTTTTCATATGCTATTTATACAACCTGAAAACATCCTGCTGCACGATATTTTTTAAATTTTTATGAAATGATTGATATTTCCACCTGTAATGTAGTATATTTAAAGTGTAGAAGTCTACTTTCGGCCTGAAGTTTCAAAAAAACACCCTGGTCCAAAGCAGATGCCACCACATTTGACACAGAACAGGAAGTGATCCTAATGAAGATAGAACGTATCAATGAAAACCAGATTCGCTGTACATTGACCAGCTTTGATTTAAGTGCGCGCAATATCAACCTGGTAGAACTGGCTTATGGAACGGAAAAAGCCAGGAAGCTGTTCAGGGAAATGATTCAGAAAGCCTCCAATGAAGTGGGCTTTGAGGCGGAGGACATTCCTCTGATGGTTGAGGCGATTCCTCTGTCCAGCGAAAGCATCATGCTGGTCATCACTAAAATCGAAGACCCGGAAGAACTGGATACCCGTTTTGCCAAGTTCTCACCTTTCACGGACGACAACCAGAATTCCCTTGTGTCGCAGTTAGCCAGCGAGTTCCTGGAAGGCGCTTCGGATTCCCTGAATTACCTGGAACCAGGTTCCGTGGAGCAGGTTGGGGATGAGAGCGCCGCGGACAGTGCCTCTGAAGCTACCGCCAAGAAGAATGCAGGTTCCGTTGCCGGCAGCCGCATCTTCCGGTTCAACAGCCTGGACCGCATAAGTGAGGCTTCCCGGGCCGTATCCGGAATCTATGACGGCGTCAACACCCTGTATAAGAAGCCCGGCACCAGACAGTATTATCTCATTGTAAAACGCCTGGACTGCGGCGACCTGGATTTCTCCCGTGTGTGCAACATATTGGCGGAGTATGCCACCAAGCTGTCAGGGGAATCCGCCAGCGAGGCATATTTTAAGGAGCACTATGAGGTCATCATTCAGGATAATGCCCTTCAGAATCTTGCCAGGATTTAAGGACGGGGCCTTACTGTAGATATATGGAAATTTTAAATATATGGAAACATTACAAAACACCCCTGCGGCCGCATTGCCGCAGGGGTATTATATTGCCTTAAATTATTGCCCTGAATTATTGTCTTAAATTACTGCCTTAAAGATTTACCTTAAATATTTACTTAAAATATGCCGGGTACTGGTTTCTGAACATCTGCTCATTCATCATCCACCGGTTCAGATGGAGTTCCATAATCTCTGCGGCCTGCTTTTTATCGCGGCGCCGTATGGCCTCCAGCAGTTTCTTATGGTCCTCAATTATCTTATGGTCCTTAACCGCTGCCACGGACAGGCTGCGAATCCTGTCATAGTGAATCGCCAGTCTCTGGCACATCTCATAGATAAGCTCCTTCCGGCAGATGGAAAACAGCTTCCGGTGCATATCATTGTCCAGCTCCAAAAGCTTCTGGGATGAACCTCCCTCCAGATAAAACTCCTGAAGTCTGATATTCTCATCCAGCCACAGCAGGTCCTCTTCATCCGCCTGGCCGCAGACCAGCTCCACGGCCGCTTTTTCCAGGACCAGGCGCAGAAAGCGCGCCTCCTCCACCAGCTCCACATCAATCAATGCAATGCGCATCCCCCTCTGAGGGAATATCTCAATGATTCTGGATTCCTCGCTGAGCTGTATGACTGCTTCCCGCACGGGCGTGCGGCTGATGCCTATCATCTGCGACATTTCCACATCGTTAAAGGGCGCCCCGGGTTCCAAATCCAGAGATATGATATTCTCCCGCAGGGTCCGGTATGCATACTGTCTGGCAGTCTCTCCATGTCTCTTTTCCTCTATCTTCATGGGTAAAACCTCCTAATGCCACTCCCCAAGCCTACAGTGACTGTATCTCCTCCCGGACATCATCCCGCAGATGCCGTATCCCTTCTGGTCCATGCCGGCTGCTCCTATGCCGTCCGTGAGCACTGCCCCCAGGATATCCAGCATGAACGAAAAGGCCGATCCCTTCCAATGCCCCGCATCCAGTGGGTGGTATTTCTGATTCCCACCATGCCGATGCCGTACTGATCCGCCAGCTCCATGGCCCGGTCCGCGCAGTACAGGGCATTCAGGATGCCGCTCATCGCACCCATCCTTTGCTGCTGTATACGCCTAACGGTTCTGCTTCCGGATAGCCTCCCACAAACCATTTAGGTAGCATGCCCCAAGGGCCCTGTCATAGAGGCCGTATCCGGGCATGGACACCTCTCCCCAGATAGCCCTTCCGTGGTCAGGGCGCATGATTCCGTCAAAACCAATGTCGTACAGCGCTTTCATTATCTCATACATATCCATGCTGCCGTCTGCTGAGAGATGGGCAGCCTCCTGGAAATCTCCAGGAGCATTATACTGCAGATTGCGCACATGTGCAAAGGGAATCCTTCCTTTTAAGGACCGGATGATATCCGGGATGTCATTTTCCGGATTGCTTCCCAGGGAGCCGGTACACAGGGTGACGCCGTTAAACGGCGCGTCCACGGCTTTCATCAGTTTGAGAAGCCGCTCTTTGCCGGTAATGATTCTGGCTAATCCGAATACGGGCCATGCCGGATCATCCGGATGTATGGCCATCTTAATATCATACTTCTCACATACGGGCTGGATTGCCTTGAGGAAATACACCAGATTGTCAAAGAGACGGTCCTCATCCACATCCTTATACATGTCAAACAGCTCTTTAATGCGCGCCATACGCTCAGGCTCCCATCCGGGAAGCTCAAATCCGTTGGACTTTTCTCCCATGGACTGGAACATATTCTCAGGATTAATCTTATCAATCTCCTTCTGGCTGTAAGCCAGCACCGTGGAACCGTCCGGACGCTCCTTAGCCAGATCGGAACGGGTCCAGTCAAAGACCGGCATGAAATTATAGCACACCACATGAATTCCGGCCTGGCCCAGACGCTCCAGGGTCGTTATGTAGTTGGCAATGTACTGTTCCCTGTCAGGAGTTCCCACCTTGATCGCATCGTGTATATTGACACTCTCAATTCCCAGGACCTTTAATCCCCTGGATTCCACCTGTTCCTTCATCTGAAGGATGCGCTCCATGGGCCAGACCTCTCCGGCCGGAATGTCATACAGGGTGGTAATCACGCCTTTCACACCCGGTATCTGCCTGATTTGCTCCAGAGATACAGAGTCCACACCCTCACCGAACCAACGCAATGTCATATCCATAACTAATTTCCTCCTTGAAATATCTGTGCGGTACTTTTGTGCTTTTCCGGTTTTCAGAAAATAAATATTTTAATATGCTAATATATTACTCTTTTGAAAACAATCTGTCAATACAGGAGAACATAAAAAGAACCCGGCTCAGTCATATATCCCCTGAGCCAGGATCCTCCAATCACTGTTTCAGACTATCATCAGGCTTTAGCTGCCAGAATTTCGTTAATCTGAGAAACCAGTGTGTCACAGTCAATGCCGTGTACGATACAAGCCTCTTCCAGAGACTCACCCTGGGAAGCCGGGCAGCCAAGGCAGTGCATTCCGGCACGCATCAGAATTGGCGGTATGCTCTCATCGACCTGAATAAGCTGGCCAATCAGCATGTCTTTACTAATCTGCATCTCTTTGTCCTCCTTATATTTCTGCTATAAGTATAACCAATTAATCGGTCTACCACGCTTCTACCATCATAATACGTTTTTCGGCATTTGACAAGTCCTGCATAGACTTACATATTTTTCATATTAACCATAATTATCAAGGCTTGTTAAAAAATATTATCACTATGCCCTCTTGACGTGTATACAATGTGCATAATATAATAAGTGTTGCAAAAGCAACAGCATATATCAGGTTTTTCTAGTAGACTATGGATGTCCGGCAAAACCGGTATGGCTGTGAAACATTTGGTTAACAATAGTTTTTATATATAGGTTCACGCATTTCACAGGAGGAAAAGTCTATGAGAACAGAGTGGAACACATTTAAAGGCGGTGTATGGCAGCGGGAAATCAATGTACGCGACTTCATACAGAAAAACTACACCCCCTATGACGGCAGCGACGATTTTCTGGAAGGTCCTACCCAGAATACAACGGAGCTCTGGGACCAGGTTATGGAGCTGTCAAAGAAGGAACAGGAAGCCGGCGGAGTCCTGGATATGGATACCAAAATCATTTCTACCATCACGTCCCACGGCCCCGGATATTTAAACAAGGACAAGGAAACTATCGTAGGCTTTCAGACCGACAAACCCTTTAAGCGTTCCCTCCAGCCATATGGAGGCATCCGCATGGCTATGAAGGCCTGCCAGGACAATGGATACGAGGTTGACCCTGAAATTGTGGAATTCTTTACCAAGCACAGGAAAACCCATAATGCAGGCGTATTCGACGCCTACACCCCGGAGATGAGGGCATGCCGTTCCAGCCATATCATCACAGGACTGCCGGATGCCTATGGACGCGGACGCATCATCGGTGACTACCGCAGGGTTGCCCTTTACGGCGTGGATGCCCTGATTCAGGAGAAAAAGGAAGAAAAGGATTCCACACGCACCATTATGTACTCTGATGTTATCAGAGAGCGTGAGGAACTGTCCGAGCAGATCCGGGCGCTGGAGGAGCTGAAGGAGCTCGGGCGTATCTACGGTTTTGATATCTCAAAGCCGGCTTGCGATGTTAAGGAAGCCATCCAGTGGACCTACCTGGGATACCTGGCCGCTGTCAAGGAGCAGAACGGCGCAGCCATGTCACTGGGACGCACCTCCACCTTCTTAGATATTTACGCTGAGCGCGACTTAAAGGAAGGACGCTATACGGAGAAAGAGATTCAGGAATTCGTGGACCACTTCATCATGAAGCTGCGTCTTGTAAAATTTGCCAGAACACCGGAATACAACGAACTGTTCTCCGGCGACCCCACATGGGTTACGGAATCCATCGGAGGAATCGGCATTGACGGCCGTCACATGGTGACCAAAATGTCCTTCCGTTATCTGCACACCCTTCAGAACCTGGGCACTGCCCCTGAGCCAAACCTGACCGTACTGTGGTCCACAAAGCTTCCTGAGAATTTTAAAAGGTTCTGTGCCAAGACCTCCATCGAGTCCTCCTCCATCCAGTATGAGAACGACGATTTGATGAGGGTGACCCACGGCGATGATTATGCCATTGCCTGCTGCGTATCCAGTATGCGTATCGGAAAGGAAATGCAGTTCTTCGGCGCCAGGGCCAATCTGGCCAAGTGCCTGCTCTACGCCATCAACGGCGGTGTGGATGAAATCAGCGGCAAGCAGGTGGGCCCGAAATACCGTCCCGTGACCACCGAGTATCTGGATTTTGACGACGTGATGGACAAGTACAAGGATATGATGAAATGGCTGGCCAAGGTATATGTCAATGCCCTGAACATCATCCATTACAATCACGACAGATACTGCTATGAGAGGCTTCAGATGGCGCTCCATGACAAGAAGGTGACCCGTTGGTTCGCAACCGGCATCGCAGGCCTTTCCGTTGTGGCAGACTCCCTGTCCGCCATCAAATACGCCAAGGTCAAGGCAGTACGCAATGAAAAGGGCATTGTGACCGATTATATCGTGGAAGGCGATTTCCCTAAATATGGAAATAACGACGACCGGGTAGACCAGCTGGCAGCAGACCTGGTGCACACCTTCATGAGCTATATAAAGGGCAACCACACCTACCGCGGCGGCATCCCCACCACTTCCATCCTTACCATCACCTCCAACGTGGTGTACGGAAATAATACGGGCGCTACCCCGGACGGCAGGAAGGCAGGCCAGCCCTTTGCGCCGGGCGCAAACCCAATGCACCACAGAGACAGCCACGGCGCAGTGGCATCCCTGTCATCTGTTGCAAAGCTTCCGTTCAAGGACGCCCAGGACGGTATCTCCAATACCTTCTCCATCATACCGGGCGCTCTGGGCAAGGATGACCAGATTTTCATGGGAGACCTGGAAGTGGAGCTGAACGGCTGCGGAGGCGGCTGTGAAGCACCTACCCTTTTTGAAGGGCTGGATTCCGAAGCCGGCATCGAGGAATCCTGATAAGCAGCATATAAACCATCTTCTTGAGAAAGCGAGGATTAATATTATGGTAAAAGCAAGCGAATCACAGATTGATAACCTGGTGGCTCTGTTAGACGGCTATGCCCAGGAAGGCGGACACCATCTGAACGTAAATGTATTCAGTAAGGAAACCCTTTTGGATGCACAGGCCCACCCCGAAAAATATCCCCAGCTCACGGTCAGGGTATCCGGCTATGCAGTGAACTTTAATAAGCTGACAAAGGCACAGCAGGATGAGGTCATTTCAAGAACCTTCCACGGATCCATCTAAATCCTGTCTGCAAACTGCTTTGGATGCCGCCTGGACAGGAAGATTATCCGCCCCGGTCGGCATCCATGTTTCTCAGAAAGGAGCACAGCCTTATGATTGGACGCGTACATTCCATAGAAAGCTTCGGCACCGTGGACGGCCCCGGTATCCGCATGGTAATCTTTTTAAGCGGCTGCCCCATGAGATGTCTCTATTGCCATAATCCGGATACATGGGACCCCAAGGGCGGCACCCCCATGACGGCGGAGGACATACTGAACCAGTATGAGCAGGCCCGCCCCTTTTACAAAAAAGGGGGCATCACGGTCAGCGGCGGTGAACCGCTGATGCAGATAGGTTTTGTGACAGAGCTCTTTGAGAAAGCCAAAAAAAGCGGTATCCACACCTGCCTGGACACCTCAGGCGTTACCTTTAACCCGGGTTCACAGGCAGTCATGGCCCATTTTGACCGGCTTTTGGCTTCCACAGACCTGATACTCCTGGATATCAAGCATATTGACCCTGAGGAGCATGTGAAGCTCTGCTCCCAGCCCCAGGATAATATACTGGCTTTCGCCGGATACCTGGAGAAAAAGCGGATACCTGTATGGATCCGCCACGTGGTGGTTCCGGGCATAACGGACCGGGAGGAATATCTGTACCGCCTTGGACGCTATCTCGGCACGCTTAAGAACGTAAAGGCATTGGATGTGCTTCCTTATCACGATATGGGGAAGGCTAAGTACCATCAGCTTGGAATCCCCTACCCGTTAGGGGACACCGCCCCCTTGCCTCCCGCAAAGGCGGCAGAGGCCCGCAAAATTATTCTTCAGGGAATGCGCGACGAAAGGACCCATTGCTCCTAAATTTATACAATATTCGCTGGTTTAGGAACGATTTTCCTCTTGAATAATTAGACGTTATAGTATAAAATAAAATAACAATGTAGACAAATCTTAAGGAGGTATTTTATCATGGCATATGTAATCAGTGATGCTTGTGTAAGCTGCGGCAGCTGTGCAGCTGAATGTCCAGTAAGTGCAATTTCCGAGGGAGACAGCCAGTACGTTATTGATGCTGATACCTGCATCGACTGCGGAACCTGTGCAGCTACCTGCCCAACCGGAGCTATCTCCGAAGGCTAATTAAGTATTACATAAGGGTCTCTTCCAGACGGAAGGGGCTCTTTTTCATATATTCAGCATATATTACTCACAGAGCACATGGAGGAATCCAAATACCATGAAAAAACCAGTAATCGGCATAACACCATCCCACAATACGGATAACGACGATATAAGTGCGCGCCCCACCTACCTGAGGGCCATTGAAGCGGCGGGCGGCCTGTCCATCCTTCTTCCCCTGGAGGTATCCGGAGAAGACTTAAAACAGCTGTCCAAGCTGTGCGACGGCTTTCTCTTCTCCGGCGGCCCGGACATTCATCCATTCCTTCTGAAGGAGGAAACACATACCCAGTGCGGCAATGTATCCATGGCGCGGGATACCATGGAGCTATCCCTCCTGAAGCTTGCCGTGGACGCCCGAAAGCCGGTGTTGGGAATCTGCCGCGGAGCCCAGATCATTAATGTGGGGCTGGGAGGCGACATCTATCAGGATATTCCCAGCCAGACGGAAACCGTCTTTCCCATCGCCCACAAGCAGCCCTATTCATGCTGCCTGCCTTCCCACCATGTGGATGTGCGCAGGGATACGCTGCTGTACACAATTGCGGAGGGGAAAACGGAAATCGCAGTAAACAGTTCCCATCATCAGGCGGTGCGCAGGATTGCTCCCTGCCTCATGGCCAGCGGCCATGCGCCCGACGGCATCATCGAGGCCCTGGAGATGCCGGATTATCCCTATCTTCTGGCCCTGCAGTGGCATCCGGAGTATATGTGGCAGACAGACACTGTGTCCGCCAATATATTTAAAAGCTTTGTGGATGCCTGCCAGGGATAGCGGGAAGGGCGGACAGCAGGAAAAGCCGGCAGCAGATAGAACCGGCAACAGGAAGGCCCTGCACGACTCACGCTGCGGAATGCTGCTTGAATCATACGGGGCCAACTTACCTATATCCTGTTCTTATTCCTGTCCTTATCTGCCTACTGCTTATTATCTATGAAATTGGTGAGCAGACGGTTCATTTTATTTGAAATTATTTTTTGCATTTGCTCTATTTTTTACTCCATATCCCAACAAAACCCCCATAAAAGTGAGGTTATGCTTGTCAGAACAGATTATGTCATGTAGAATAATACTGCTGAAATAAAAGAATGACAGCACCTGTAAATAAAGGTGTTTTCATAAAAGGAGTCTGTAACAATATGAGCATTTTAAACGTAGAGCATTTAAGCCACGGCTTTGGGGACCGGGCCATTTTCCAGGATGTCTCCTTCCGCCTGTTAAAGGGGGAGCACATTGGCCTGATTGGGGCGAACGGTGAAGGAAAGTCCACCTTTATGAACATCATTACCGGCAAGCTCATGCCTGACGAGGGCAAGGTGGAGTGGGCAAAAAACGTGAGGGTCGGTTATCTGGACCAGCATGCGGTGCTGGAAAAGGGAATGACCATTCGGGATGTGTTAAAGAGCGCCTTCGCCTTCCTTTTTGATATGGAAGAACACATGAACCAGATTTGCGATAAGATGGGGGAAGCCGGCGAGGATGAGATGGCCGCCATGATGGATGAGCTGGGAACCATACAGGACCTTCTCATGGCCCATGATTTCTATATCATTGATTCCAAGGTGGAGGAAGTGGGCCGCGCCCTTGGCCTGGCTGACATAGGGCTGGACAAGGACGTGACGGAGCTTTCCGGAGGCCAGCGCACCAAGGTGCTCTTAGGCAAGCTTCTGTTAGAGAAGCCGGACATCCTGCTGTTGGACGAGCCTACCAATTATCTGGATGTACAGCACATTGACTGGCTGAAACGCTACCTGCAGGAGTATGAAAATGCCTTCATCCTCATCTCCCATGACATCCCCTTCCTCGACAGCGTCATCAACCTGATTTACCACATGGAAAACCAGAGGCTGGACCGGTATGTGGGGGATTATGACAAATTCCAGGAAGTATACGCAGTAAAGAAGTCCCAGCTGGAGGCTGCCTATAAGCGGCAGCAGCAGGAAATTGCGGAGCTGGAGGATTTTGTGGCCAGGAACAAGGCCAGAGTGGCCACCAGGAACATGGCCATGTCCCGCCAGAAAAAGCTGGATAAGATGAATGTGATTGAACTTGCCAGGGAAAAACCCAAGCCGGAGTTCCATTTCCTGGAAGCCCGTACTCCCGGTAAATATATCTTTGAGACAAAGGATTTAATCATCGGTTATGACGAGCCTCTGTCCCGTCCTCTTAATCTGGTGATGGAGAGAGGCCAGAAAATCGTGCTGGTAGGCGCCAACGGCATCGGCAAGACCACACTGTTAAAGAGCATACTGGGCCTTACGCCTGCCCTAAGCGGCAGTGTGGAGCTGGGCGACTACCTGTCCATCGGTTACTTTGAACAGGAGATGGCCCCCGGCAATACTACCACCTGCCTTCAGGAAATATGGACGGAATTCCCCGCCTATACACAGTACCAGGTCCGCTCCGCCCTGGCAAAATGCGGCCTGACCACGGAACACATCGAAAGCCAGGTCAGGGTGCTCAGCGGAGGCGAGCAGGCCAAGGTCAGGCTCTGTAAGCTGATTAACCGGGAATCCAATGTCCTTCTGCTGGATGAGCCAACCAACCATCTGGATGTGGACGCAAAGGACGAGCTGAAACGGGCCCTTAAGGAATATAAGGGCAGTATCCTGTTAATCTGCCATGAACCTGAGTTTTATGAGGGATTGGCAACCGATGTGTGGGATTGTAAGGAATGGGCGCTGAAGTTGTCTTAGGCAGAATAAATTTGAAACAAAAAGGAATCTCCTGGAGACTACCTTTTCGGGGGTTCCTTTTTGTTTTGAATTCAGCTATAATGGCCCGCGTCTATGTAATTGCTTTAAATAAGGATATTTTCCAATATGTCCTATCAAAACTTTTCCCCTTCTCCAATTCTATCCCCAGACGTCCACTTCATCATAGGCTTTGTTCATGATTTTCTTCAGGGTCCGGTTCACTTCCTCCAAATCCCGGGCCATGCTCTGAATGTTCTGTACCCACTCAAAATATGACATTTTTTTCATTGTCATCCTCTCTCGCCTCAATACTACACTTTTTGGATACTACCCATTATTTAATTGCTTATTATTCTCCTGACGGTCCTGATACTTCCTTTTTGTATACTCCAAATGCCCCCATTTCACTTTCAGGCCCCATTTCCTTCCATTCGCGGACAAATTCCACACTTCTCCCCATTAAATGCTATAATGGAACCATCAGTACTGAGTACAGCGGCATACCGGGAAACCGCATCATTCTCACTGAAAGGAGCTGCACCCATGAACCTTAACTGGAAAACCATATTAAAAAAGGCAGGTATCATCCTGCTGTCCACACTGCTCTTCGCCCTCTGCTCCGGCCTTCTCTACATCACAAAGATGGCCGGCTCCATCAATATTACCCGGCCAGAGGACGAACCGGAACTGGCCTCAGCCATGACCAATGAAAACCTGGACACAGAGACCCGTGAAAAACTGGGCGGATACTGGACCATTGCTGTCTTTGGGGTGGACAGCCGCAACGGAAAACTTGGAAAAGAAAATAATGCCGACGTACAGATGCTGTGCTCCATCAACAGGGATACAGGGGAAATACGCCTTGTATCATTATACCGCGACACATTCCTGATGAATGACACCGCAAACAGCGGATACGGAAAACTGAACCAATCCTACTTTCTCCAGGGCCCATCGGGCAATATCTCTGCCATCAACACCAACCTGGACATGAAGGTGGAGGACTTTGTATCCTTTAACTGGAACAGCGCGGCTGAAGCCATCAACCTTCTGGGCGGCGTGGATATAGAGCTGTCCAAGGCGGAATTCTATTATATCAATGCCTTCATCACGGAGACCGTGGACACCACTGGAATCCCCTCCACTCATCTGGACGGACCCGGCATGAAACATCTGGACGGTGTTCAGGCTGTTGCCTATATGCGCCTGAGACAGATGGACACTGATTTTAAGAGGACCGAACGGCAGCGGTCTGTCATTCAGCAGGTATTTGACAAGGCCAGGAAGGCAGATATCGCCACCCTGATTCAGGTATTCCATACAGTGGCGCCTCAAATCATGACCAGCATGAGCGAGGAAGAGTTTATGGATATTGCATATAATATAAAAAATTATCACATCAGCGGTACGGCCGGATTTCCTTTTGAACAGACCACCGCAAGCCTGGGCAAGATAGGCAGCGTGGTCATTCCCAGCACCCTGGAATCCAATGTGGAACAACTGCACCGTTTCCTGTACGACGATGATTCCTACATTTGCTCCAGTCAGGTCCGGGACATCAGCAGGGAAATCATAAAACGGGCTGTGAAAAATTAAGGAGTTATGAGTATGATACGAATTGCTGTCTGTGACGATGAACCCTGCTTTACAGAGCAGATTGACCATATCATCGCAAACCACGCCAGGGACATTTCCTTGTCCCCGGAAACAGTCCTTTACACCAGCAGCGGCCAGCTGCTTTACGATGTGGAGGAGGGCGCTCACTTTGACCTTCTGCTGCTGGATATTGAAATGCCGGAAAAGGACGGGATGAGCCTGGCCGCGTCTCTGCGCCGCCATCTTCCCATGTCCCTGATTATTTTCATCACCTCCCACACCCAGTATGCGGTAAAGGCATATGAACTGTCTGTTTTCCGCTACATCCCCAAGTCCGAGATGGAAACCTGCCTGCCCCTGGCACTTAAGGATGCCTGCCGGATTCTGAAACAAAGCGCTTCAGATACCTATATCATCGAATCAGCCAGGAGGATTCAGAAAATATCCGTGGAGGATATCATCTATGTCTATAAGCAGCAGAAATACTCTGTCATGGCCGCAAAAGGCGGAGAGATTCCTGTGCGCAAGTCTCTGGCCCAGGTGCTGGAGGAGCTGAACGCCATAACAGCCGGCAGCACCGGCAGTTTCCTCATGGTGGAGCGGGGATATATCGTGAACATGTTCCATGTGGAAAAGCTGGAGGACGAGCAGATTTACCTGGATAATGGCTCTGTCCTTCCGGTCAGCCGGAACCGCCTTAAGGAAACCCGTGAAGCCATAACAAGGTATTGGAGGAAAATGCTATGACTATGAACCACTGGTATCAGTCCATGTACCAGATGTTTGAAATTTTTTCAGACTTCATTGAAGCGTGGCTCTGCTATGGCTTCGTGGGGCTGTTCCTGCCGGACCGGGTCCGGGGAAAGGTGCCGTCTTTTATCCTGTCTCTGCTCCTGGTGGGCTCTGTCCGGGCCATGGATACACTGGGCATGGACCCTATGATATCCACTCTTTGGTTTGTATTTTATATCTGTATGACCACGGTGGTGCTGTTTCAGGTGAATCTGTTTTATGCGGTATCCCTTGTAAGCTTTTATATCCTGTGCCTCTATGTAATCAATTATTTCTGTATGTCCGTCATGGGGGTCATTGCGGGCAACCGACAGTTTGCGCAGTTCATCCTGAACCAGCTGTCACTGCTGCGCTGTATTTATCTGGCTGCGGATACAACGCTCCTGCTTTTATTATTTATGCTTATCAGACACGCCTTTAAGGGCGGGCTGCTCTACAGTCCGCGGATGCTGTTCGCCATTTCCCTTCTGGGCATTCTGGGCATTACCTTCCTGTCAGTGGTCACCCTCCAGGATATTTCCGTGATTACCCTGTTCAGCTGGAGCCTGTGCCTTATCATGGTACTGTGCTTTATCTTTCTCCTGCTCTTTTATTCCAATTACATGAAGGAGCATGAGCTCAGAAGCATCCTTGAACTGAAGGACCAGATGGTGCGCCAGGAATATGAGATGGTCAAACAGCTTCAACAGGAACAGCAGTCCCTTTCCCATGACCTGAAGAACCACCTTTTAGTCATGGATACCATGCTGAAGGAAGGAAAATACCAGGAAGCCCGGAATTATATGGGCCAGCTGGGCATTCCCCTGGAGCGCCTGTCTCCCTCCATATGGACCAGCACCTCCACCCTGGATGTGCTTTTGAACCATACCAGAAACCGCTGCAGCCAGTCCCATATAACCTTTACCGTACAGGCGGACGCCGTTGATTTGCGCCCCATGAAGGACCAGGATATATGCAGTCTCTTTGCCAACCTCCTTGACAATGCCTATGAGGCCGCCCACTCCATGCCGGAGGGCCAGGGCTGGATTCTCTTTAAGATGAGAAAGGCCAGAGAAATGCTCTTTATCGACCTGTCCAACTCATCGCCTGCGCCTCCCTGCGTCAAAAACGGCGCCCTGATCTCCCGCAAACAGGATGGGCGGCTTCACGGCCTGGGTCTTAACAGGGCATCCATCACTGCGCGGGAGTACGGAGGCCAGCTTACCTATGGATATGAAGGCGGCGTGTTCACAGCCAGCATAAGTTTTCTGGGAGGAGTTAAGGGAAGGGAATTAGAGGAGAGAGATTAGAAAGGAGAAATTAAAAGGGAGAAATTAGAAGAGAGAAATTCCAGGAAAGGTGGGAGTGTAAAATAAAGTGTGTGGACAGGGAAGCCTCTTTTGAGCCGCAGTCCATCCCCAAACGCACAAGGGACGTGAGCGGAATCGAGGACAAGAGTGAGGATGCCTCCACTGCCCTGCAGGCCATGAAGAATCCAAGAAAAGCGGGAAGGAGAAGAAAAAATGGGCCGGAGGCCCAGGAACAGATCAAAGCCTTATCCGCACCCTAAAACAAAGGTGGAGAAGAACCCTCTAAAAGTATCCTGATAACCAGGCTCATGGACTCTCCCCCATCCCCTCAGATCATCTCTCTGAAATATTTTTAGAAAAACTTACACATTTAACTTGACAAACCCCATTCTACAGTTCGATTCTGAAATCGTCTGAACCCTCGCCGTTTACCACATAATAGGCTGCATTCTGCTCCGGTGATATGTACAGCTCGATGGACTTGATTACGGTTCCCGGATGCGTCTGTGCGTATGCCTTCTCTGCCTGCGCCAGCACATTCTTTGCTGCTACCTGCCTGCCGCCGAACTCCACTACTACGCTCTTCTCAATCTCCGGTTTTACAACCTCTTTCACAGTCTCTTTTGCTGTTTCCTTTATTTCTTCCTTCACAGCTGCCGCGGTCTCCTTAACAGTCTCTTTAACTGCAGGCTCATCTGCCTTCTTAACATCTTCTGCTGTCTTAACCTCTGCTGTATTCTTAACCTCTGCTGCCTTCTTAACCTCTGCTGTCCTGGTCTGCGCGGCGCCTGTCTGCGCTGCCGCAGCCATAGTCCTCTTTGGTCTTGCCATATTAGTTCCTCCCTTTTTTCAATCCGATTTCCAGTGTCAATGGGGATTATACGGCAGGCCCATTTTTTTGTCAATGTCGCGGATATGGAAAATAAACTGCTAAACAAAGGCCTTTATGGAAAATTTTCAAGCATATACTGACAGATTGTCATATTTCTTTATGGCATTTGCCACATTCCTGTCCGGAAATCAGTTTCCGGGCCTGTCCGGGAACCAGGCAAAGGCTCCCGACGACGGAACCATGGCAAATTCCATCATTTTCCCGGTAGACGGATGCGGAAATGCCAGCCTGCGGGCACACAGGGCCAGAGACTGGCGTCCATCCCCAAATCCCGGTCTTTTCCTTCCTCTGTCCACAGTCCCAGTTGTGGATAACCCGCCTCCATAACGTTCATCTCCGTACAAGGGAGTTGCGTGTCCGGCAAATTGTACCCTTATCTGGTGGTGCCTTCCTGTAAGCAGCTCTATATCTATTAGGGATAACATCTGCTCCTGGTTCCCGGGGTTGTTGATAACCTCCAGGACCCTGTAATTAAGAACCGCTTTTTTGCCCTTTTCATCAGACTTATCCACAATCTTCGTTGTGTTGTTTTCCTTGCAATGGCGCAGATAATCCACATATGTCCCCTGTTTATCCACAGGTTTTCCACAAACCACTGCCAGGTATGATTTTTCCATTTTTCCGGCCTGCAAAGCGGCGCTTAATGATGCTGTGGATTTCTGGTTCAGTCCATATACCATGATTCCTTCCACCGGCTTATCCAGTCTGTGGATAACCCCCACATAGGGCGGCTGGGCTGTGGATGCTCCCTGTGGACGGCTGTGGATATCTTGTGGATTATGTAGATAACGGCGTATCTCACTTACCATATCCGGCGCAAATCCCCTGGACACCTGGGACTCCAATCCCGCCGGTTTCCGCACTACTATAATATCTTTATCTTCATATAATATTGGTACCATACCTCGACCTCGCTTATCTGTCTGTTTCCTATTCAGACGATTCTAAAGGAACGCTTTTGATTATACCATAGTTTTGCCCCTGCCCGGTTGATTATATTCAGAAATTAGTTTTATGTTCAAAGTAATTCTTAAAAAGTATTGCATATTTTTAGTCTTAGGTGTATAGTATAGAATACAGACAGATGTAGTATTAAAAACTACATATCATGGTTTCTAATAAACTGTACTGTATTTTCAATAAAAGGAGGCTGGATACTATGACAGCAAATTTAAAACGCGGGATTACCAGGATTAAGGATCCCGGAAGCGCATTGACCCACTTCATTGCTATGATTCTGGCCATCATCGCAGCCATACCGCTGCTCTCAAAGGCAGGACGCGATTCCGGACATATGCATATCAGCGCACTGGCGGTTTTCATACTGAGCATGATTGGCCTTTATGCGGCCAGCACGATATACCATACCCTGGATATCTCCCCTAAGATTAATAAGCTGCTCCGCAAGATAGACCATATGATGATTTTCATTTTGATAGCAGGCACTTATACGCCTGTATGCATGATTGTCCTGGGCGACAAAACCGGATGGACCATGCTGACCCTGGTGTGGGGCATTGCCACTGTGGGTATCTTCATCAACGCACTGTGGATTACATGCCCCAAATGGTTCTCATCCCTGATTTACATTGCCATGGGCTGGGTGTGCATACTGGCCATAACCAAAATATTAAGCTCCATGCCCAGGGCAGGCTTCATGTGGCTTCTGGCAGGCGGTATCATCTATACGGTTGGCGGTATTATCTATGCCATGAGGCTTCCATTCTTCAACTCCCACCACAGGTATTTTGGTTCCCATGAGATTTTCCATCTCTTTGTTATGGGCGGAAGCCTCTGCCACTATGTGATGATGTACCGGTTTGTGGCATAAGGTTTATTTGGATATTAATACAGTTTCAGTAACAGCAGGCTCAAAGGCAGCTTGTCCTCTGGGGACTTGTCCCTTTTATCAGATGTTCCTTCTCCGCCCTGCTCATATGTTTAATGGCATATTCCCTGCGCATGGCTTCCTGCTTTGTCTCAAAGGCCTCATAATAGGACAGCACCACCGGACGTCTGGGTCTGGTATACTTGGCTCCATTACCCTGGTTATGGGCCTTTAGACGCTTGTCCAGGTCATTGGTCCAGCCGCAGTAAAACGTGCCGTCCGCACAGGTGAGGATATAGGTATAATTCATGGATATCCCTTCCTTCCCGGTAATCAAATTCCTGACAGCAATAAAAAGGGCGTCCCATTAAGGGAATGCCCTTCCTGTTTCATTTTATCAGATAATGCCGGCTATGTAAACGGCAATAACGCCTGCAACACGTCATCACCGCCCAGGTTGCCCTGTAATCTATGATTAAAGCACCAGCTGGATGCGCGGCACAACCAGATAGAAGGTTTTTTTGAACCACATCTATACGTTATTATATCGCGCATACCCTTAAAATGTGCATAAAACACATTTAATATTCCTCTAAAATCTTCTGCCGCCGCCTCCGTGGCTTCTGCCGCTGCTGGATCTGTGGGTGGAACTTCGCCCTGAGCTTCGTCCTGAACCTCCGGATGAGTGATTCTGTGTGGGCCTTGGTATGGGGGCCGATGTAACAAATTTGCGAATCAGACTGTCCCCTGAATCGCCAAAGGCAAATTTGGCATCTGCCCGGTAGGCCAGAAGGCTGTTGGCCCTCTCCCGTTCGGTCTGCTCCATGGAATACCGCCGCCTCACTCCCAGGCACACCGAGCCTGCCACCCCGGCTGATACCAGGAATGCAAACATTCCTTCGTACCAGCGTATGCTTCTGTAGATACTGATTTCCCCTGTTTCCGTGTCGTAATTATACTGTCCCCTCTGAATTCCACGGTCCACATAATACTCCACATCCTTTAGGAATTCGGCTGCCGCCCCTGCATAATCAAGGTTTCTCAGGGAATAGGCCACATCATCCTGTATCTGTTCGATTCGCCGGTCTGTTAGAATCCGTATCATATTCCCGGTGGTGGACACATAGCTCTCGCCTCCATAGCTGCCAGGACTGTCCATATAAATCAGAAACAGCACTCCGCTGGCTTTCCTGCCCGTGCCCAGGCCGTACTGGTCGTAAAAATCATCTGCATATTCCCTGGCCGCATGGCTGCCGTCATTATAAGCAGTGACCACCGCCACATCCACCCCGGTCTTTTTCCTGCACCGGGCAATCAGTTCCTCCAGCGTTCCGGCCTCCTCTGATGTCATAAGGCCCGCTTCATCGAACAGCCTACGGGCATTCTTATGGGTCTGGTCCTTATCATAGGTCTGAGCCTTGTCATATGCCCCGGATTCCTGTGCCTGGGAATCCAGTATGTTCCCTGCTCCGCTCCAGACTCCCAGCCACACCACGGCCGCCGAAACTGCCAGGAGCCTGAGCCATCTAACCATCCTTCGTCCTGTCATCCTAAGAAATACCCTCCTGTCATGAGTAATAAAAACAGCGGAAGGAACACAGAGAAAAAGAGAATTATAATCTTCTTCCTGTCCACAGGCAGCTTTCCGCAGATTTTTCCGGTCTGTCCGTTGAGGGCGAAATAGTATATCCTTCCCCTGGCCTTGTCATGATATGTAAGGGTCCATACGGGAAGCAGGGCATAACTCCATTTCTCATCCCTTATGCCTGCCTCCTTTTTGCGCACCTGCATACTGCTGTAGCTCCCGGCCTGGTCCTGAAGGCTTTGAAGGGCGAACTGCCTGACCTCTGACTGCACGTCCAGCACAAACTGTTCTTTTTCCATATCCCGGTTCTCGGCCAGAAATCCGGAAAGATATCCCATGGAGAAATTCTCCTTTTCATTCATCCTGTAGGGGAGCACGCTGTCCACCAGCTGCCGGTTGGCCTTTCTCAGGCCATTTCTGGCCACATGGTCCACCTCCATGGTTCCCTGGCGCTTTACATCGTATATCGTTGTCTCTGTATACCTCATGCCTGCGTTATCCCATGTCCTGAGCCTGGTCCCCTGGGCGTCCAGCTCCCCGTCCACCCGGCAGCTGTAAAGCCAATACGGGAAATAAACCCCGCTCATGCTCTCAATCTGTTTCTTATTGTAAAATGCCTCCAACACGTACTTTTTTCTCCCTATCCACTGGGAAAAAATCTCCTCTGCCTTCTGCCTGTCTATCTGGAAGGGAATCACATAATCCGGCCTGAATTGCCCTTCCAGCTGTCCTGCCAGTACCACCGGATTATGGCAGTAATAGCAGAAGGTCGCCGCAGTGGTCTCATCCGTCACAATCTGGGCGCCGCAGCTGGGGCAGGTATAAAGAACCGGCTGAGCCTCAGCGCCGCCAGGTTCCCGGCCGTTCGGTTCCTGGAGCTCCGATTCCTGGTGATTTGCTTCCCGGCGGTTCGGTTCCGGACTCAGACGTTCCAGTTCTTCCTGGGTAAAATCAGACAGGCAATATTCGCAGTGGTATTTCTGTGAAGCCGGGTCAAATACAAGGCCGCCGTCACAGTTGGGGCATTTGTAGGTTATGGCTGCCATATTCTCTCTCTCCTGTAATCACGGCATTTACGGCCTTGGTTTACCGCATTCGCTGCAGAATTTTCCTGTATTGATGTTTCCGCAGGCACAGGTCCACGGTGTATCGGGACGGGAATGTCCGCACTCGCCGCAGAACTTGCCCGTATTGGAAGTCCCGCAGTCGGGGCAGGTCCATGCCCCGGACGGCTGCGTTCCGGGCATCTGGCCGGCCATTCCCGCGCCGCCCGGCTGTGCCCCTTCCATCTGGTTCGGCGCAGCCCACTGGCCCCCGGCTGGCGGCTCCCCCACAGGCCGGCCGCCCATCCCGGGCATTCCGGTATTTCCGGACATACGGCCCGGAGCCTGGTTCATCTGCATCTGCTGCATGTTGGTGTTGGATGCCGCGCCCATGAAGCCGCCGCCCATCTGCATTCCCATCCCCATGCCCATAAAGCCGGCCATAGCTCCGCTGTCGTTGGATCCCGCGTTTTTGAGCCCCTCCGCAATGGTGGTCTGTACGTAACCCTCCCTGATTGACGGGTCGCCCATCATGGCTCCCCGGTTCCTCAGGTTAATCAGATTCTGGGATTCCTCGTCGTAGGTAATACTGGCAATCCCCACTGCCTGTATCTCCATCCCTCTCATCCGGGTCCATTCCTCATCCAAGGTATGGGCCATATACTGTCCCAGCTCCCGGCTCCTGGAGGTGACATAGGATATCCTGGTGCCGTCTGCCGACATCTGGTTGATGGATGTCTGCAGAGCCTCCAGGAATTCCGACAGGTACTGTTCATTGATAGTGTCTATTTCCACATGGTCTGCATTCTTTGGGATAACCTCAGCGTAAAACTTAATGGGGTCCGTGACTTTGATGGAGTACGTTCCATGGGCCCGCAGGAACAGCTCTGCATTGTAAAAGTTGTCAAAATAGTTTACTGGGTTGCGGGTGCCGAATTTGATTCCCTTTATCTCCTGAAGGTTGACATAATACACCTTCTGGACTCCCGGTGCCACGCCGCCGAAACGGATACGGTTAAAGGATTCCTTCAGCGCCTCCCCAAACTGTCCGTTAAACATGGAGGGCATGGAGGAACGGCTGACCCTGTAGTAGCCTTCCTCCGCCGTATAATCCACTATCCTTCCGCCGTCCACCAGCATCATGAACTGGTTGGGATACACATGGATGACGGAACCGTCTGACACGATATCAGATGACCCCTTTGTATTAGCCCCCTTTCCCCTGCGCACCTGGATGCCCCGGACAAAGACGGTCCTGCCGCCCATATCATCCGGCTCTATGGCCTCCAGCCACTGGTCTGCCAGGGCTCCTCCAACTGCTGTGGTAACTGCTTTAATGATTCCCATGATTAATCTCCTTTCTTAGCTGCCTTCTTCTGTCTGCGCCTGCGCTTAACCGGCTCCACTGCCTTGATAGCCACCCAAATCATCAGCGCGGCTATGGCCAGCTGAATCACTATGCTGATGATAATCCAGTTCTTCATCACAAAACCAGTGGACTGCATCCCAAAATAACCTGCCATCTTGGCTGTGGGTGTGCTGCCTCCCATCTGTCCGTTTATGATTGTAAAAAATGTAGCCGCAGGATTGAGAAGCAGCAGATAAATCACATTTCCCGATGATGGTTTGACCACATTTTCCCCGAAACCATAGGCCGCCACTGAATTGCTTATATTCATGGAGGACAGGGAGAGTGAAAACTTATTTATAAAGTATGTCCCGGCCACCACGGCTATAAGCACTCCATAGGTAACTACTGTGGATATGGTAGACCGCTTGAACAGGGCCGAGAAACAGATTCCCAGGCTTCCCGCAAAAAAGGCCACCGTGATATAGCACAGAAGGAGAGACAGGATATCCTGCCATGTGATTCCCCCATAGACAAATACCATGGCCACCGCCGGGAAACTGGACACAATCAGTAAGAGCAGCGTGCTCAACGCGCTCATCAGCTTCCCGATCACCACCTGGGATGCCGTCATCTGGGTAGTGAGCATCAATTCCAGGGTCTGCCGCTCCCGCTCCCCGCTTATGCTGGCCGCTGTCACGGCCGGCACTATGAACATCAGCAGTATGAACTCAATGGTGGTGACAAACTCATACATATCCATGAAGCTGCTGTACTGAATGACCGCTGCGGACTCCACCTGGGCCACGGCGGAATACATGTTGAGCAGTGTGACCATGGACAGGATTCCATTGAACAGCACGATGATAAGGGGCAGCCGGATACTTCTGGAACTGGCCTTCATCTCCCGGCTATAGACCGGATTTCGCATCATAAGACATCACCACCCTTTCCTCTTCATGTTCTGTCAGCTGCATAAATACGGATTCCAGGCTTCCCTTTTCCCGGGTGAATCCGTTGACCAGCACGTCGCTGTCAATCAGCCGCTGGAGCAGCAGGGCCTCGTCCTGGGCATCCCCCGCAAACCGTACGCAGATATCCTGTTCACGCAGGGATATGGTCTGCACGCAGGGATGGCTCTTAAGAATGGACAGCGCCTTATCAATGTTGGTGAACACAGATATAACCAGCGGATTGGAGGTATTGACCCTGGACAGGATATCGTCTATATTTCCCTCCAGCACCATCCTCCCCTGGTCTATGATTCCTATATCCGTACAGAACTCGGACAGCTCAGACAGGACATGGGAACTGATTACTATGGTCTTGCCCGATTCCTGGAGCTCCTTTAATATCTCCCTGAACTCAAAGCGGGTCCTGGGGTCCAGCCCCGATGTGGGTTCATCCAGTATAAGGATGGCCGGATCGTGAATCAGGGCCCTGGCCAGGCACAGTCTCTGCTTCATGCCCCTGGACAGTCCGTCCACGAAGAAATCCAGCTTATCCTCCAGCCCCACCTGCTCCAGCAGGGCCGTGTATCTCTTCCTTGCCACCAGGCCGCTTATGTGGTAGCAGGCCGCAAAGAATTCCATGTATTCCGACACGGTCAGGTTATCGTACACCCCGAAGAAATCCGGCACATAACCAATCATGGACTTAAGCTTTCCCAGGTCGGCACGGGCGTCCATGCCGTTTATGGTAATCCTGCCTTCCTCCGCCTCCAGAAGCCCTGTCATGATTTTAATGGTGGTGGTCTTTCCCGCTCCGTTGGGCCCCACAAACCCATAGAGGGCGCCGGTCTCCACCGTCATGTCCAGGCCGCCTAATGCATGGTATTTTCCGTATATCTTGTGTAATCCTCTTATCTCCAGCATCATTTACTCCTTCCTGTCACAGTCAGTATGGGCAGCATGATATTCCAGGTGTAATCGCCTGTGGCATCGTACACATACTTGATGGTCAGGGTATTGCCCGGGGACAGGTATGGCTCCAGCTCCTCCCTGACATAGGACCGGACATGGGTATCCATGGAATCATAGGTTCCTGTATTGTAGTTATAGAAATACATATTGCCGGCAAATGGCACCGTATAGTAATACCGCATGCTCTGCACCGCCTCATCGCTCATCTGATGGAAGGACAGCTTCTCCACCTCGATATCATTTCCCAGATAATACTCTAACATGACCGGAGTCAGGCCGTACATGCTGTTGTTGGCCGCATAATACTCACCTGAAAGCACATTGGGCTGCTTCTGGAGCGCGGACCTGTATATCATGCCGTCCTGTTCATAATTGACATCAATGGAGGAGGTCAGCAGGGTGGAACCATATGTCTCATAGTTGGAGGACTTTAAGAATCCAGTCTCCTCCTTCTCATTGCTGAATCCCAGTACCCTGGCCTCTGAGTGATAGCCTGACAGATAGTTTCCCATATAGAAGGACAGGAGGTTGGTCCTCTCCAATGCCTGCACATAGGCCGCGTCCCGTATATCCTTGTCCTCCTTATAGCGGGAAGCCCCTGTGATCTGCTCTGCCATGGCATAACCGAAATTGGTGATTCCGTATATGACCTTCATGCCGTCCAGACTTACGGTCTCGCCCGGCTCCATGTGGCCAATGAGAATCATCTGATTATACAGGAGGATGGCCACATTGTCCACTTCCTGGCCGTAATTGTTGGTCAGGGTCCCTGTCACCTTACCGTCAAAGGAATTCACATCGCCTGTAAATCCCTCCTGCTGTCCGTTTTCCATGCGGCGCTCCATCATGAAGAACTTTGAGTTGAATGCGCCCACATTGTCGGACCTGACCTTGGTACCCTCCTCATCATAATGTATGGTTATGGACGGTGTCTCCTCACCCGTGAATTTGGGCAGGGGACCCATATTGTAGTAGGCGCTTCCCGTAATGGGATAAATGGTGTATTCCGGATTCAGCGTTACGGAATACGGTTTATTATAGGGGGCCCGCATGTTGATGAATGTGGTCTCCGATATCTCATCCCTGTCCGTATCCTTTATGGTTGCATAGGTGAAGAAGGGTCCTGTAAACCGCGTACTCATGCCCATGAGAAGAACCATGCCGGTACAGCACAGGGACAGGAGCCCCACGGACAGCTGGTAATACTGGCGCATTCCCCTCTGTTTCCAGAAGAAGTAGAGGCCGGGTCCGGCCAGGGCCACATATGCCACCGCCAGGGTCACGTACAGGCCCACCTTTGGAAGATTATTGATATTGCCTGTATTAATCAGTCCCTGGACTGACCAGAACTGGCTGGATGTGCTTCCGTCCATGGCGCTGGCCAGCCCGTTTATCTTATCCTCGCCCAGAAGGGTGGTGAACAGGTTGTCAATATAGGAGATATTGGCCTGACAGAATTCTTCTATGTCCACAAAATCGTACATGGCAACGGCTGCCAGTCCGTTCCCCACGGAAACCGATGAGAGGACGGACAGCTCATCGCTGCCCAGCACCTCGGTGCCGCCTTTCAGCATGACATCCGTGCAAACCAGAGGGATGGAAGCGCCTTCAGGCCGGTCCACCGCGTATTCCACACCCATGTTGATGACCCGCTCGTCGGGTTGGGGAAGGGGCTGCTCCAGGAGTTCCTTGCCAAAGCCCCTCAGAGTATCCTCTCCTCTGTCACCGGTTCCTATGAGCAGAACACCGCCCTTGCGGACCCACTCCCACACAGCCTCTATCTGCTGACCTGACAGCTTTCCGGAATCAAAATCCGTTATCAGCAGCACATCCAGCTGGTCCAGCCCCAGTTCCGACGCCGGCAGAGCGGCTGCCGTCATCTCGATGGTCTTGGTCCTGAGGGTGCTGTAGTTAATACCCACGCCATTAAAATACAGAAGCTCCGCCGGGTTGTCACTGAGTACGCCGATAAAAAGCTCTGCTGTCTCCAGGTTCAGATTCAGCTTCAGACGTTTGCTCAGCACCTCATTTCCATTCTCATCCAGCAGGCGCACATACATCTGGTCAACCCTTGCCCCCAGCGATATGCTCACTGATTTGTTCACGCTTTTGCCAGGTTCAATTTCAACCGGATACTCATACCGGTATACATCATAATCCAGGTTCATGTTATATCCCTGAAAATCCGACTCCATGGCCAGAATACACAGGGTTCCCTTAAACGCCTGGCCGGACTGGCTGGACAGCTCGATTTTAAGGGGCAGGAAACGGCCGCTTTTCGCTGCATTCTGATAACCGTAGACCACGTCCATGGCAACGGGTGGTTCCACGGTTTCCTCCTTGGCAGCCGTACTGTCTGTCCCCGAAGCCTGGGCTCCCGGGGACTGGACAGTGACAGACGCTGCCAGCATTAAGCCAAAAAGGGTGCTTTTCAGCGCCCTTTTTATTATCTCTGGAAATATCCGCATGTTACACTTCCTCATCCTATATTCTCCGTTTAAGTCAGCTAATAGTTCCAAAATTCTCTTTATTGATGTCAAAATTCACCTGAAGCTTTACTGTGAACACAGTGCCGTCCAAATCGCTGGTCACATTGATGGTTCCTCCGTGCATGTCTACGATTTCCTTTGCAATGGCAAGTCCCAGGCCCGTACCGCCTGTACTGCTGGACCGGGACTGTTCCACCCGGTAAAACTTGTTGAATATCAGAGGCAGCTCCTCCGGCGGTATGACGTAGCCGTAATTTGTAACGGAAACAGTCACCACATCCTCCTGGGCCAGTATCTTTACCAGGACTCTTTTTCCATCAGCGCCATACTTGATGGCATTGCCAATCAGGTTGTCGAACAGACGGGCCAGCAGATTGCCGTCAGCTGTTATGATTTTAGCCGGTACATTGCTCTGCAGGTCATATGACAGATTCTTTTCCACAAAGTTCGGATATGCCTCCTCCAAAAGCTGTCCCAGCAGCTTTACCACATCCAGCTGGGATACGTGCATGGATATCCTGCCGTAATTGAGCTTGGTAAATCCAAACAGATCTTCAATCAGTTTCTCCAGGCGGCGAGCCTTTCCGTATGCAATCTCTATGTACTTATGCTGCATCTGCGCCGTTATCTTACTGTTGCCGGCCAGCAGCTCCAGGTATCCGATGATGGACGTAAGGGGTGTGCGCAGGTCGTGGGCCACATTGGTTATGAGCTCGTTCTTGGTGCGCTCCGATTCCCTCTCCTTATCCATCAGCTCCCGGATATCCTCCACCATCTTGTTAAGGTTGGCAGCCATGCTGGAGAACTCGTCATCCCCAATCACATCAATGGTGGTATTCAGGTTGCCTTCTGATATGCTCTGGACCGCATCCGATATATTGCTGATATAGCGGATATAGGGTTCCTGGAGAATCATGAAGGTCACCGCAAACAGCACCAGCCCGGATACCACATAAACCAGCACCACCGCCACATGGTAATCCAGCACAGCCTGAAGCAGGCGGTTCATACGTCCGGATTCCTCCATATATCTGGCAATCATGGACACGTTGGTCACCAGAAATATTTCCACAAGACAGGTAATGATGGCGCTGTATATAATGTTGGTGATAACCCGGGTATGGTAGCGCCTGCTCATATCACTTTTCAATTTTGTAACCTACTCCCCACACTGTGGTGATGATTTTATTCTGTCTGGTGTCCTCTTTCATCTTGCCTCTCAGGCGTCTGATATGTACCATGACCGTGTTGTTGGCCTCATATACCTTTTCATTCCACACCTTCTCGAATATCTCGTCGGTGCTGAATACCTTGCCCGGGTTGGAAGCCAGCAGGTACAGGATATCGAACTCAATGGGGGTGAGCTTGATTTCCTCATCGTCCACGATCACTTTATGATTATCCTTATTAATGGTCATTCCCTTAATGGTAATCTCATTGTTGGCCTTCTCCCTGGAAGCGCTGTTTGGGTTTAACTGGGTGTAGCGGCGCAGCTGCGATTTGACCCTGGCCGTCAGTTCCAGCGGGTTAAAGGGCTTCACCACATAGTCGTCCGCCCCTGTTCCCAGACCTAATATCTTATCTAAATCCGTAGACTTAGCGCTGAGCATGATAATCGGGATGTTATTGTTTTCCCTTATCTTCTTGCACATCTCCAGGCCGTTCATCCCCGGCATCATAATGTCCAACAGTACCAGGTGTACCTCTTCTTTGGAAATAATTTCCAGCCCCTTGGCAGCATTCTCCGCCTTAAATACTTTATAGCCATCACTTACAAGATAAATCTCAATCAAATCCGCTATCTCTTTTTCATCATCTACTACCAGGATATTTATATCGGGCATGATGTCCCCTCCTCATATGTTAACTTATATGACCTATTCTAGCATAATATATCAAGGTTTTCCTTACTTTTTTCTTGAAAAATTGTGGGAATTTCTGTTACAATACACCGGGTCTCCCTATAATGGTAATATCTTCATTCATTTGTATACTTTAAATAAAAATAGACTGAAAAATAGATTTTTTTGCAAATATTTGTGTTCTGTCACAATGGAAAAAGAAGTAAATTATGATATAATCATTTCATAAACATTATAAAAATTTTATAGACTTTCAGGAGGTGAGGATCATCAAGATAGTGACTGTCATGGACAATCTGGCAGGGGAACAAAAAGCCATGAAGGCAGAACATGGATTGTCCTTTTATGTGGAGACAGGGGATATGCGCATCCTCTTTGACTTCGGAGCAGGCAGACACGCCCTGGAAAATGCCCTCAGGCTGGGAATCCGGCCGGAACAGGCAGACGTTGCAGTGGGAAGCCACGGGCATTATGACCATGCCGCCGGTTACATGGATTTTGTTGCGGCAGGCCTTGGCTGTCCCCTGGTTACAGGAAATGGGTTCTTTGAGGAAAAATATGCCAAGAACGGCCTCAAGGCAACCTATCTGGGTACAGGATTTGACAGCCTGTTCCTGGAGGAACACGGCATCCGGCATATGGTATGTGGGTCTGTCCTTCCCATTGGCAGGGGCTGTTGGGTCATGGGCGACATCAGACGGTCCCATGACTTTGAGACAGTCCCGGAGCGTTTTGTGATACGGGACAAGGACGGATGGAAGCAGGATTATTTTCAGGATGAGGTCTGTCTTGTGCTGGAGGACAGAGGTGAACTGGTGGTAATCGTGGGATGCAGCCATCCGGGCATCCTTAACATCCTGGATACGGTAAGGCAGCGCTTCTCCCGGCCCATACGTGCAGTGGTGGGAGGGACCCACCTGGTGGAGGCTGACCGGGAGCGCATACAGATGACCATCCAAACCATGAAGGACATGGGCATCGGACTTCTGGGCTTTAACCACTGCTCCGGGGAACTTCTCCGGAACATGATGGCTGAAAATCCGGAGATGAACACCGTGTATCTGGGCGCAGGCGACTGCCTGCTCCTCTGATTTCCTTGATGTTGGATTTTGATTCCTTTGATATAATGATTTCTTTGATTTTATGATTCCTTTGATTTTATGATTTCTTTGATTTTATGATTTCTTTGATTTTATGATTCCTTTAATTACATCAGGGATGCATCTCCTGGCAGGAGGAGGGTATGCTAGAATTTTCCAGTATGGCACAGGATTTTGTGGAAGCTACATCCTCCCTGATGGGAGGACGCACCATCAACATCATGGACCGGGAAGGGACCATTATCGCCTCCACGGAAAAGGAGCGTATCGGCACCTTCCACCAGGGCGCGGCCGAGGTCATTGCCACGGGAAAGCCGGTCCTTATTGAGACAGGGGACCTGCCCCGGTATCCCGGCGCAAGGGAGGGCTACAACATGCCCATCTTTCTGAGGGATGAACTGATTGGGGTGGTGGGCATCTTTGGATGTGAGGAGCAGATGCTGAACGTAGCCAACCTTCTGAAGGTCTATGTGACACAGCATTTTGCCCAGCAGGCCATGGCCCAGAAACAGAACGTGGAATCTGAGGTCAGGAACCGCCTTCTGAGCCTGCTGCTTCTTGGAGACACAGGGCAGATGGAAACCATTTACCAGCTGTCCGCCCTGATTCCGGTCCAGCTGGTGTTTCCCGTAAAGGTCATTATGATACGGGCAGGAAAACGGAAAAATACCAGGGAACAAATGAACCACTACACCCAGCTCTTCCAGAACATGATGTGGCAGGGTACCCTGGACCGTTCAAGGGATGTGTTCGGCATCCAGAACAACGACTGCATCATCATTCACAGTGTTCCCAGACAAGGGAAGGCGGACGATGCCCTGGACAAAATCATAGCCCAGGTGGCCCGGGAGGAAGGGCTCTGCATCGCTGTCAGCGGTACCTGCGCACGGCTGGAGGACATTCCCGGCGGTATGAAGGAATCCAACACCCTGATTTCCATGGAGAGCGGACCGGTCCGTAATCTGGAGGACAGCCAGGTCAAAATTCAGTATCTGCTTTACAAGTCCCTGATTCACGGCGGTACGAAGTATGCGGAAATGCTGTACCGTAAACTGACAGCCAGCCAGGACGCCAGGCAGGCCGAGGTTCTTCTGATGACTGCCAGGATATATTACCAGGAGAACGGCAGTGTGCAGAAGGCGTCCGAACGGCTTCATCTGCACAAAAAAACCCTTCTTTACAGGATGAAACGGCTGTTCCAGCTGCTGGACCTGGAAAACGAGACTCCCTTTACCAGGGAATTCCTGGTTCGTCTGATTTTCATGTATCATCCGGTAGATGATATCACTTAAACATATTTGAGGAGGTTTTAGAATGTCAGGTTTATTTATATTTTTAGTCATATTTCTGGCCGTAGTATGTATGGTATTGGCCATATCCAAATTTAACCAGCACCCGTTTATCGTACTTACGGTCATAGCCATTGCAGTGGGACTGGTGTGCGGTATTCCCACGGAGGAAGTCATCAACACAGTAAAAAGCGGCTTCGGAAACATACTTGCCAGCATAGGTATCGTAATCCTGGCAGGAACCATCATTGGGACCATTCTTGAAAAGACAGGCGCTGCCCTGACCATGGCCAACACCATCCTCAAGCTGGTCGGAAAGAAAAACAGCGTTCTAACCATGGCCCTCACCGGTTATGTGACAGGCATCCCTGTATTCTGCGATTCCGGCTTCGTCATCTTAAGCCCTATCTCCAGAGCCCTGGCCAGCCAGAGCAATGTATCCCTGGCCGTCATGGCTACCGCCCTGTCCGGCGGCTTATATGCAACCCACTGTCTGGTTCCGCCTACCCCTGGCCCAATTGCCATGGCAGGTACCCTGGAAGCCGACCTGGGACTGACCATACTGGTGGGCCTTCTGGTATCCATACCAGCCACCTTATCAGCGCTGTTCTATGCCAAAAAGGTATCCAGCAAAATTGATATTCCTGCCAACCCTGAGTACACGGTGGATGAGCTGCTTGAGAAATACGGCAAGCTGCCCGGCGCCCTTCACAGCTTCTCACCCATCCTGCTTCCCATCGTACTGATTGCACTTAAATCCGTAGGCGACTTCCCCAGTGCTCCTTTTGGAGACGGCGCTGTAAAGATGCTTTTCTCCTTCATCGGAAACCCTGTCATTGCCCTGATTTTAGGCGTGTTCCTGGCCATGACCCTGGTTCCGGCCACTGAGAAGAAAAATACCTTGTCCTGGATTACAGAAGGTGTCACCAACTCCGCAGGTATCCTGGCCATCACCGGCGCAGGCGGCGCATTTGGAGCCATCCTTCAGAAACTGCCTATCGCTGACGCGCTGAGCGCATCCCTTCTGGGCCTTGGAGTGGGCGTATTCCTTCCATTTATCATTGCAGCCCTGTTAAAGACAGCTATGGGCGCTTCCACCGTGGCCATGATTACCACCTCCGCTATGATTGCGCCTCTGATGCCTGCCCTGGGATTCACCACCCCGCTGGCAAAGGTGCTTGTCATCATGGCCATTGGCGCCGGTTCCATGACCGTGTCCCATGCCAATGACTCCTACTTCTGGGTGGTATCCCAGTTCTCTGACATGGAGACAAAGGATGCCTATAAGTGCCAGACCGGTATGACCGGGGTTATGGGTATTGTGACCATTATCATTGTGTTTATACTTTCACTGGTGTTCTGTGGTGTCCATAGCTAATGTCTGCAGAACAAACACTATTTTCCGGTTCCGGTAGATCCTATCTGCCAGGATGCGGCTTGGGCAGCGCCCTTCCCGTTCCCGGAAGTCATCGCCTGGAGGTTTCCGGCTTCATTGCAGCCATCAAAGGCCCCGTACAATAGGCCGGACAAAGGGCCGGCTGGCGCTGACAATACGATCAGGAATCCTTAATAGCAAAATGCGTCCTTAAGAACGATGATATAACTCTATAGACTGATCAAATGCATTTTTCTCATAACACATTTTCTCCTGTCCCCGGCCTACAGCACCGCATATTCTTGCATCCATTTTAGGAACGGAATAGCGGTCGAACCATCCTTCCAGCTCTGTCTTAAGGATCCTGATCTGCTCTTCAAATTCTGGATTTCCGAAGAGGTTGGTTTCCTCATCCGGGTCCTTTGACAGGTCATAAAACTCGCAGGGACTGTCTCCGTAACGGTGGATATATTTTAAACTTCCCTTTTTTATCATACGGGTCTTGCTGTATTCGTCAAATACAACAATCCGGTCTTCATATTTTTCCGTTGGATGATTGATCTGCTCCAACAGGCTTTTTCCCGGCTGCAGCGGCTCCAGCTCATATTTGCATCCTGCCAGTGACAGGATAGTAGGGAAAATATCATACTGTCCGGCCATAGCAGAACAGGTGGATCCAGGTGCTTCGCATTCGGGAACTTTAATGATAAATGGAACTTTTACGGATGAATCATACATATTTGGCGGATAGGTACCGTTTCCTTTTCCCCAGATTCCGTGCTGCCCCAGGTTCATACCGTTATCGGAAGTAAAGATGATCACTGTATCCTCTTCCAGCCCATGGGCATCTACCCAGTCCATGATCTTTCCTACGCCTGCATCCATGGCAGAGATAGCGGCATAATATCCCGTAAGATATTCCCTTCTCTTCTCAGGTGTATCACCAATCGGACAGGTATTATTTGCCTGCCATGGATGAATAGGAAGAGCCTGTGTATCTTTAAATTCGCAGTCCTTATACAGATCCCTGAATTTCTTCGGGTGTTCACTTGCATCCCAGGGGCTATGAGGCGCTGTATAATGGACACTTAAATAAAATGGAGCCCCTTCTCCTGAAAGCCGGTCCAGATACTCTAAAGCATGGTTTGTGATGGTATCTGTAATATATTCATGGGAAATGGATAACTCTCCGTCTTCAAATATATCTGCATCATAATAATGGCAGCCGCCTCTTCCAATGGTAAAATAATACTCAAATCCCTTTTTCTTTGTAATATTATCTCCCATATGCCATTTTCCGCTTAAAGCACAGTGGTAACCATTTTCAGCCAGATATTCCATATAGGTTTTATGGCCTTTCAGGTAATCAATGGACTTGTCTTCCATATCAAATCCATCCATCATTGCCATATGAGGATATTTCCAGGCATCCAGATTTCCCTTCCTTAACCAGTCCTGTATGCCATGGCAGGAAGGGATCTTTCCAGTTACGATACTGGCTCTTGCCGGTGAGCAGACCGGAGAAGTACAGTAGAATTCATCAAAGGTTACTCCCGCCTCTGCCAGACGTTTCAGATTCGGGGTCTTAATATCATGGTTTGTCTCAGATTCTACAGCCCATGCCCCCTGGTCATCTGTAATTATAAAAATAATATTTGGTTTCTTTTTCATGCTTCTCATCCTTTCACGCCGCCTGCTGTCAGGCCTCCGATATAATACTTCTGGGCCGCCAGGAATATGGCAAAAATAGGCAGGATAGAGATTACGCTTGCAGCCATGATCAGACTGTATTTAAGCCCTGTCTCATCCATAAAATTTACCAGTCCCAGATTGATGGTGTACAGATCCTTGTTATTAATAAAAATCAGCGCATTGTCGTAATCATTCCAGCTCCAGGTAAAGAAAAGAATGACCAGTGTTACCAGTGCCGGTTTACACAAGGGTGCAATGATCTGAAAACAGATCCGCAGATCCCCCGCTCCGTCGATCCGGGCCGCTTCCGAAAGCTCCTCCGGGATCTGCAGCATATACTGCCGCACCATAAATACACCGTAAATAGAGAATGCGGCGGGAAGAATCAGCGCCCAGTGGGTATTGTAGATTCCGATTTCCTTAAACATTAAAAGCTTGGGAACCATCAGCAGCTGATGAGGAATCATCATGGTAGCCAGGTAGAGCAGAAAAATCTTATCTCTTCCCGGAAACTTCAGTTTTGAAAATCCATAGCCTGCAAGAATAGAAGTAGTCACTGCAAATACCACAGAAAGCAGAGTTACTTTCGCAGAATTAAGGAACATCAGGGAATAACTGTATTTTCCGAACCATACCTCTCTATAATTCTGCAGGTTCAGATAATCCGGAATCAACCGGAAAGGAACTGCGAATACATCTGCCTCACGCTTAAAGCTTGCTGATATCATCCATATAAAAGGAACGGTACAGAGAATTACCATAAACCACAGGCAGGCGGTACATATAATCTTTGCTGTTTTATGATTTTTGTTCATTTTACCTTGCCTCCTTATGCCTCGTTCCTTTTCTGGATACGGAACTGGATCCAGGTGATGAAGAAAATAATCGTTAGAAGGACAATTCCCTGAGCGGATGCAAATTCCAGCTTTCCGAACTGGAATGCTGTACGGTAAATATTGTATACAAGCATGGTAGTTGCGGTTCCCGGTCCGCCATGGGTCATCAGGTTGATCAGTCCAAATACCTTAAATGAATTGATAATGGATGTGATCACAATAAAAAATGTAGTACCGGATAACATGGGAATCGTCACATACCAGATCCGTGCAATACCATTGGCTCCGTCAATGGCTGCAGCTTCATACAGATCTCTTGGCACATTGATCATACCGGAAAGAAACAGGATCACTGTATATCCCAGGTTCTGCCAGATACAGATCAATACAATGGTAGGAAGGGCCCAGCGAAGGTCTGACACAAAAACAGGCGGATTTTCCATTCCCATTTTACGAAGCAGATTTAAAATGGGGCCGTTATTAGAAAACAGCGCCAGCCATACAGCGGATATTGCTACAATATTTACAATATAGGGTAAATACAGACCTAACTGTACGAATTTTTTTCCAATCACATATTCATTTAATACATAAGCCACCATAAATGAAAGTACAATCAGAACAGCTACATAACTTACAGTAAAAACAATGTTATTGATGAGGGATGCCCTAAACCACGCATCCCTCCACATTTCCACATAGTTGGAAAATCCCTGGATCCTGATTCCCTTGATTCCCTTGGAATAATCCCATTTGGATATGCTTATGATAAAACTGAAAAGCATGGGAACTGTCCAGAATATAAGTACACCAATCAGATTGAGCCCTATGAAGGCATACCCCTTCATAGCAGATTTTGCCTTCTTGATTTTTCGTTTATTCATAGGTATCACCTGCACTACTGTTCCTGGGCGATCTTCTCATCCGCTCTCTTCTGGGCAATTTTCAGAGTATCCTCCACAGACTGGGCTCCGGCAAATACCTTATCAAATTCCTCTGTTAAAATGGTATTGACCTCTGTAGCGGCTGTCATATTCTTACGGATGGAGACATCACTTCCTGCCAGATATACATCTTTTGCACTCTCCATATCAAACAGCTCCTGCTGATCACCAAAGATCAGGGAAGCCACCTTATCTGCATCATACTTCTTACATGCCGGAATTCTTGCATAAGGTGCCACATAATCCATGCCTTCCTCGATATACCACTTGATGAACTTCATGGCTTCCTGCGGATGCTCTGACTTGGAATTAACACTTAAGTCATCCGTATAAGATGTAGTATAATTGTGTTCCTGATCTGCGGACAATCTTGGCATTGGAGCGAAGCCTACCTTGAAATCATGAGGATAGTTAGCTGTATCCTTTACATCTCTTACTACCCAGTCACCGAATATCATAGCTGCTTTTCCTGTAAGCAGCATGCTTGCAGGCGCCATTTTCTGTGTGGTCACATCTACATAACTTGGCTCAATTCCTTCGCTGACGCGCTGTAAATATTTCTCTGTTATATCTTTTACATCTTCTGTATCAATAAACGCTGATTTTCCGTCCGGGGCATACATCCAGTCCACTCCCAGCTTACTGTTTAACATACGTAGTGCCGGCTGTCCCGCATCATATCCAGGGAAGAACCAGCCATAAACCTTGTCATTACCTTCTCCTTTGGTGAGTTTTCTGGCTGTATCCAGGAATTCATCATAGGTCCAGTCTTTGCTTGGATACGGTACACCTGCTTCATCAAACATCTGCTGATTATAAAGGATCGTCTCTGTAATTCTCTTTGCCGGAAGACTGTAATAATGTCCGTTTATTTCTCTCTGGGAAATAGTATCCTCATAGTCTTCATCCAGCTTAAAGCCTGCGCTGTCAAATAATTCATCCAGCGGATAAGTATAACCGCTGTCAATTCTCTTCTTTAAAAGAATATCATTCATACTGAAGAAAACGTCAATAGAAGTATCTGACATCAACGTCATATCCAGCTTGGTATTTCCCGCATCATCATTGACATATCTTGTATACTCCACCTGAAGATTGGGATCTATCTTATTAAAAGCTTCACATACCTGTTCCGGCCCCATATTCTCCGCAAAGGATCCCCACCAGTGGAGCACCACCGGTTCTGCGGATGCTTCTGCCTTTGCCTCCCCTTTTTGATCGGTTGTGGAACCTGAACCGCCGCATCCTGCCATTACAGAAGCTGCCATAATAACAGATAACCCCAACGCAACTGTTCTTCCTGTTTTCATAAACCATACCTCCTGCTGTTTGATGGCCCCATTATATACCGGTTCCTGCTTATAATGAACGTAGAAATAAAGGGGAAACTGGTAATTTTTTATGCACCTTTATTCGATTGGTAATTTCTTTTGCAAAATGGTAATTTTTTACGCGTTTTTCAAAGAAGCTTTTCTTTCCTGTCTTTTTTATTGTATACTCTATGTAAACACTTATGGGGAAATTTCAGTGAAAATCTTAACGAGGTTTACAAAAAAGCAGAGGTGCGGTGGGATTTGATGGAAAGGCGGTTTATAATGATGAAACAGACTTTTATGAAACTGAATCTGTCCTGCCGTCTGTTTCTGATCATTATCGTACTTTTTCTGATTCCCTATCTGTCCCTTTTTTCCTGGGCTTACAGGAAAGCGGAGATCATTATCCGTACCAAAGCACAGTCCCTGGAAAAAGAAAACCTAAGCCAGACAAGAAATGACATTGAGAACCTTTGCTTAAACATTGCCAAGGCTTCTGATTACCTGATCTCCCTGGATCATTACGGTGTACTCTATCGTGAATCAGAACAAAAGGGATATACTTATTTAAAATGCTGGCAGTACGTAGATGAACAGATCCAGAATGCAAATAACGCCCTGTTAAATTCCAGTGCAGATATCAGCGTTCTTTCCAAAGACCGGCTTTTATACTCCACACTTTCTTACCAGAAATTCCGGTATCAGGATTTTTTCAGAGAACAGGTCGTTTCCACTACATATTTTTCAAATGCTCACAAAAGTTATCGCAATTTTGAAAATGACCAGACTTTTATTTCCTATATCAGAGAACTTCCATCCTTCTGTTCTCAGTCATATTATCTGGTGATCTCCATTCCGGCAAACAATTTTTCAAAGCTTCTTGGAACTGCTGCCGGTACCATGGAACTGACGGATTCTGCGGGCAATACCATCTGTGGAATCCATTCACCCCAAAATAACGAAAGCTTCCGGGAAGAAACCTCCATCTCCCTCTCCGGTTGGAAATTGGAAGATACCATTTCCACAGATTTTCTCTACAGGGACATCTACCAGCTGCGTCTGTTTACATTTGCTGTATCCTTAGTGTTATTAATGGCATGCCTTCTGGTAACATTTTCTGCTATTTACGCTCAGTTAAGGCCTCTTTTAAAGCTGAAAGAGCAAATGGAGCTGGTGATGTCAGGCAATCTGAATGCGGAAGTGGCCACCACCAATTCCAGAGACGAGATCAGCAGTCTTTCTCGTACCTTCAACAACATGGTCAATGAAATCAGCCACCTGATCAATGAAATCCAGGTCACCCAGAAAAGAGAAAGTGAGCTGCGTTTTGAAATGCTCTTAGCACAGATCAATCCCCACTTTCTCTTTAATACCTTAAACTCTATTAAATGGATGTCAGTTGTATCCGGAACAGACCACATCACCACGACCATAACTTCTCTCGGACGCCTTCTTGAGATCAGTATGAACAAGGTTAATGATGTACTTCCGCTTGGCGAAGAACTGGAAAATATAAGAAGCTATATCCAGATCCAACAGGTACGGTATCCGGGTCGTTTTGATGTATTTTACCATATAGATGATTCCCTTTTAGACTGCCGCACCTTAAAACTGATCTTGCAGCCTCTTGTGGAAAATTCCATTCTCCACAACATCGAGCACCGTGATTATCTTTCCATTGACATTTCCGGAAAGCTTTCTGAGGATCTTATTATCCTGTGTGTAAAAGATAACGGAACCGGTATGACAAAAGAACAGATGGAACAGATCTTAAAGCCTAAGACACATGCAGAAAAAGGCTATGTTTTCTCCGGACTGGGCGTATGCAATGTAGAAGAAAGGATCCGGCTTGCATATGGCCCTGATTACGGATTAGAATATAACAGTGACGGCTATTCCTATACGGAAGTAACGATCACTTTTCCCCGACACCAGAAATCAGACCCATTTTTATTACAGAAAGAAGCAAAACAATGATAAAAATACTGATCGCAGATGATGAACCACTGGTAAGAGCCGGTATTAAAGCAGTAATCCCCTGGAATGATCATGGTTTTGATGTAATTGGAGAAGTCTCCGATGGAAACGAAGCTTATGAAAAAATCCTGTCCCTGAAACCTGATATACTGATCACAGACATAAAAATGCCTGGAATGGATGGTATCACACTGCTTAAAAAGTTAAAACAGGAGAAAGTTCCCATACAATCAGTGGTGCTCAGCTGCTTTGACGAATTTGAACTCGTCAGAGAAGCCATGAAATACGGCGCCCGGGACTATATCCTGAAATTATCCATTGACCCGGCAAAGATCCTGGAAGTTCTCGGTGAGATCCGGCAGGATCTGGCTGACCTGCCGGAAAATGAGCCGCATTTTTCTTTAAATACTGATGATCTGAAATATCTCTTTATAAAAAAACTGCAGAACCGGGGATTCACCTCAGATGAACAGATAGAAAATGTGCTCCACAACATTCAGCTGACTATTTCCCTGAATAATTATTACCTGATGCGTTTTACCTTTGAACCGGAAACAGCCAAAATACCGGATGACAACCGCAGAAAAATGATTTATAACCTGTTGAACCAGCTTTGCCAGCGCTACCCTGGGAATGAACTGTTCTCTCTGGATGAAAAAGGATATCTGATCATACAAAATGCAGAAAAAAATGATTTTCTCTGCCGTCAGATTTCTGCAGCCATGAAGCAGTATGCCAACCAGACCGTATATTTCGGCATAAGTCCCAGATTGAAGGATTATTCTGTGTTTAAAGACGGATTAAAACAGGCAGAAGATACATTAAACACCTGTGTTTTTTATGAAAAAACAGAACCTTTGACTTTCCAGATGCTTACATCTGCAGGTTTCCCATTTATTACCAGCTGCCTGGCCCAGAAACTTTATATTTCTCTTTCCTCCGGCAACACAGAGAAATCCTGTGAGCTGATTTCCCGCTTTTTGCTCTGGCTGAAAAGCGGACTGTTCTTTTCTTCCCTCTGCTATTCTTATCTGGAGGAAATCCTGAATATTTATGTGCGGGTAGCAAGAGAACAGAATTTTTCCATTTACCAGATGCAGGACGGTGAAGCCGACATTTTCAGCCGGATCCGCCAGACGCACACCCTTCGCTCCTGCGAACAGGTCTTGTCCGGCTTTACCAGAAAGTTTACGGAATTCATCCGTGAAAAACGTTCCGGTGAACGCTCCGAAATCCTGAAGATCAAAGAATACCTGCAGCTTCATTACAGTGAAAATATTGACCTGAACCTGATTGCAGAACTGGTAAATATTACGCCGTCCCACTTAAGCAACCTGTTTAAAAAGGAAACGGGAGTGAATTTTTCCACTTATCTCACGGATGTCCGGATGCAGGCAGCCAGGAAGCTTTTACAGTCACCGGAATTTCTGATCTATGAGGTTGCAGAAAAAACCGGATATTCCAATGCAGGATATTTTGGAAAAGCTTTTAAAAAATATTGGGGTATATCCCCGGAAGAATTTAAAAAAGAACAACGTTAGGAGTTTACATACTATGCCAGCTATCAGCGTACTTATCAAGCCATCCTCCGGGATGTGCAATATGCATTGTGATTATTGTTTTTATTGTGATGAAGCCCAGAAACGGCTTCAGAAGTCTTATGGATTTATGTCTGAAGAAACTTTAAAAAATGTGATCCGCAAGACAATCCTGCGGGCAGAAGGTGCTGTTGCCTATGCTTTTCAGGGCGGTGAGCCTACCCTTCGGGGAATTGATTTCTTTAAGAAAGCCATTGCTTATGAAACCCAGTATAACCGATACCATATACAGGTCCGCAATGCATTACAGACAAACGGATACCTGTTGGACGATGAATGGTGCCGCTTTTTAAAGGAAAATCATTTTCTGGTAGGTTTGTCTTTAGACGGGACAAAAGAAACCAATGACATGTACCGCCATGCTTCCGGCTGTGAATCTGTTTTTGACCGGATCTTCCAGGCTGCAAAACTGCTGGAAAAGCACGGAGTGGATTTTAATATCCTTACAGTAGTAACCAATAATACCGCTGCCCATATAAAAGAGATCTATGAGTTTTATCGGAAACAGAACTGGGACTTCCAGCAGTATATTGCCTGCCTTGACCCCTTAGATGAAGAGCACGGGAAGAATTCCTATGCCCTCTCTCCTAAGCAGTACGAGGATTTCCTGATCACTTTATTCCATCTCTGGTACGAAGACTGGAAGAAGGGCTGCCAGCCTTATATCCGCCAGTTTGAAAATTATATTGGCATCCTCATGGGCTACCGCCCGGAAGCCTGTGATCAGTGCGGTGTATGCAATATCCAGAATGCAGTGGAAGCAGACGGCAGCGTTTATCCCTGTGATTTCTATGTACTGGATGAATACCGGCTGGGAAATTTTAATACGGATCAGCTGGATAGCATTGACCGGCGCCGTCAGGAAATCGGATTTATTGAACGTTCTAAAAAATTAAAAGATTCCTGCCTTTCCTGCTCCTATTACAATATCTGCCGGGGCGGCTGCCAGAGAAACCGGGATCTGGATCCTGCAAGCGGACTTTATGACAATTATTTCTGTGAAAGCTACCGCATATTCTTTGATGCCTGTCTGCCTCTTATGGAGGAGATTGCGAAAAAACAGAGTACTGAACAATAAGCCGGATTACTTTTACATTAAGCGAATCCCCAAGTCTTGCACGACCTAGGGATTCTTTTTGGAACGATTCTTTTTGGAACGTTTCCTAATTACTGCTCATAACCGGCTTAAACACCCTGCTCCTGGCCGGGTCCTCCTCATCTGCGGACTCCTTAGCCATAAGGACGGCCTCGCGGCAGAACTGTTCCTGGGAGTTGACCAGGACCTTGCCCCGCTTATCCTCCTTCTCGTAGCTGCCGTCCGGCTGCAGGATATGGGCCTTCACATTGTCCTCCAGCTCCACTTCCAGAATATGGATGACTTTTTCCCTTAATACCTCATCCTCCACCGGGAACATGATTTCCACCCGGCGGTCTAAGTTCCTGGGCATCCAGTCCGCACTGCCCATGTATACCTCCGGACTTCCGTCATTGAAGAAATAAAAGATGCGGCTGTGCTCCAGGAAATTGCCCACAATGGAGCGCACAGATATGCTCTCGCTGAGTCCCGGCACGCCTGCCTTAAGACAGCAGATGCCCCGGATAATCATTTCCACCTTGACTCCCGCACAGGACGCCTCATACAGAGCTGTGATGATTTCCTTGTCACACAGGGAATTCATCTTGGCCATGATGTGGGCAGGTCTTCCTTCCCTGGCATGTTCCGCCTCCCTGCGTATCATTCGCAGGAACCTTCCCCTGAGCCACAGGGGCGCCACGGACAGCTTATTCCAGGCCAGTGGCTCGGAATAACCGGACAGCATGTTGAACACGGCAGTGGCGTCCTCCCCTATTTGGGGATTGCAGGTAAGTATGCCGCAGTCCGTGTAGAGCTTGGCTGTGGAATCATTGTAATTGCCTGTGCCCAGATGTACGTAGCGGCGGATTCCGTCCTCCTCCATCCTTACCACCAGGGTAATCTTGCTGTGGGTCTTAAGGCCCACCAGGCCGTATATTACATGGCATCCTGCCTTCTCAAGCATCTTTGCCCAGTTGATATTGTTCTCCTCGTCAAAACGGGCTTTCAGCTCCACCAGCACCGACACCTGCTTTCCATTGTCCGCTGCCTCTGCAAGAGCCGCAATAATGGGAGAATTTCCGCTGACCCGGTACAGGGTCTGCTTGATGGCCAGGACCTCCGGGTCCCTTGCCGCGCTGCGCACAAAGTTCACCACCGGGTCAAAGCTCTGATATGGATGGTGGAGCAGGATATCGCCCTTTCTGATATTGGTGAATATATCATCCTCATTCATAAGGGCAGGCACGGGCTGGGGCACATACCGGGGCGCCTTGAACAGTTCAAAGCCTTCCAGTCCGTACATCTTCATAAGGAATGTCAAGTCCAGGGGACCGTTAATCTCAAAGATATCCTGGCTGTTAATGGACAATTCCTTTCGGAGGATTTTAAGGAGGCGCTTATCCACATTGTCCTCTATTTCCAGGCGGATGGCCTCGCCCCACTGACGTTTCTTAAGCTGCTTCTGGATTTCCTCCAGCAGGTCCACGGCCTCCTCCTCGTCTATGGTAAGGTCGGCGTTCCTCATGATGCGGAATGGATGGGATGCCACAATGTCATAATTGAGAAACAATGCAGGCATGTTCCGCTCTATGATTTCCTCCAGAAGGATGACCACCCTCTGCTCCTTGCCGTCCTCGTCTATCTCCCTGGGCAGCTCCACAATCCTGGAAATGACCGAAGGAACCTGCACCATGGCGAATTCCAGTTCCTCATCCTCACCACTCTTCTTTTTCAAAAGGGCGGCAATGTTCAGCGTCTTGTTCCGTATCAGCGGGAAGGGCCTGGAGGAATCAAAGGCCATGGGCGTCAGGACCGGATATACGTTCTTCTTAAAATACTCGTCCGCATATGCCGCTTCTTCCCCGGTCATATCCTCATGTTCTGTTATGATGCGCAGCCCGTTCTGTCTTAAGGTGGGCACCAGGGAACGGTTATAGGTGGAATACTGCATCTCCACCAGCTCATGGGTCCTCTCGCTGATTCGGTCCAGCTGTTCCTGGGGCGTCAGACCGGCGATGTCGGGCTTGGTGTACTTTGCATGTACCATGTCCTTTAAGGAAGCAACCCGGACCATATAAAACTCGTCCAGATTGGAAGCGGTTATGCTTAAGAACTTAAGGCGCTCAAAAAGAGGGTTGCTCTTGTCCCTGGATTCGCTGAGAACACGGTAGTTGAATTCCAGCCAGCTCAGCTCGCGGTTGACATAATTCCCAGGGGCCGCGGCAAAATCAATGGGGGCTGAATCCGGCCTGGCTAAAGCTCCTGCCTTGGCCCCAACGCCTGCCTTGGCTTCAGCGTCCGCCCTGCCACCGGCATTCTGCCTGGATGAGCCGCCCTTTACCGAAGCCGCTTTTGCCGTATGGGATTTCTCCGCTTTATTTTTCTCTACTTTAGCCTTCTCTGCCTTGGTTTTGGCTGCCTGAGGCTTTCCAGCTGATTCTGCCATATCTACACCCTCCTTTTCTGTCTGAGTACCGGCCTTATGCCGAATATCTCTTCAAAGAAGTCCGCCTTCTGCTCAAAGGATGCGGCTTCCAGCGCCATATTCCCGGGATAACCAGTGGTGATTACCAGTTCATTTTCCCGGATGGCCATGCGGCAGTCCACCAGCTTTCCCCTGTGGCTGCGGTCCATGGAATTAGCCAGACGCAGGATGGCTGTCAGCTTGGCAATGAGGATAGTGATGGCGTTGCGGCTCATTTTGCTGTCCTCCTCCTGGTGTACCTGGGTCTCCAGCTGCACCTTGTCATAGTCGAAATCACGGATGTTATATCGCACCACATTGGCGATGATTTCACGCTCCAGATGGCTCAGGCCGATGATTTCCGTGGACATGATGATGTTATAGGAGCATTCGTTGGAATTCTTTATGCTTATGAACTTTCCGCAGGCATGGAGCAGCACCGCTATCTGCAGCATCAGCCGCTCCCGCTGTCCCAGTCCGTGGAATTTCTTCATGTTGTCAAAAATACCCAGGGCGTACTGCTCCAGCACCTGGTTATGGCTGGTGTGGCACTTATATCGCTTTGCAATGTTCCTGGATGCTGCCAGAATGTCGTTCTCAAAATTGTGGCTGAACCGGACCAGCTTGTTCTCGTTGGCATATTCTGCCGCAATGCCGTCACAGAGACGGATGCCCGGCACCCAGAACATCTCTGCGCCGGTCAGCTCCAGAATCCGTTTGTATACCACCATGCTCGGCAGGAGCAGGGAGGCGTATTCGCTGTTGACCCCGAAGCGCTCCTCAATCTGGTCCGTTGTCATCTGGCACATGCGGTCGTAGAAATGATTCATGGCGACAGCGTCAATCTTGTCCCCGTAGGTCTTAAGATCCAGCCTGCTGATGATATAAAGTATGTTCTCCCCGATACCAATGAGGTTTGTGATTTCCCTGTCCTTCAGGTACATCTTCCGGAAGGTAAACAGCTCATTGTCCACAATCTCCTCTATGTGCTGCTTGTGTTCCTCCACCGTGGCCGGTATCCTGTCCAGCAGCCCTCTTACTCGAAGGGTGCCCAGGGGCAGGTTCTGGGTGGTCACCAGGGAATCCTTGTCAAAAAGGGACAGCTGGGCGCTTCCGAATCCCACATCCACGATGGCGGTTCCCTTCTGGATGATTTTGTTAAATTCCGTTGCCTTGGCAGCTATGGCCTTATAACTGATGAAACGCTGCTCCGAATTACTGATGATGCGCACAGTAAGCCCTGTCCTCACCCGAATCTGGTCCAGGATAATCTGACGGTTGTGCGCCTCCCTCATGGCGCTGGTCGCATATGCCCTGTAGTCCTTTACCTTATAGGACTTCATAATCTGGACAAATTCCTCCAGTACCTGGCACATCTCCTCCACCAGCTCATAGCTTATCTTTCCCGTGCTGTAGGTATCTTTTCCAAGAGCTATTACATGGCGGACATGGTCAATACGCCGGATTCCTGTCTTATAAGACATCTCATAGATGCCCAGCTCCAGCTCAAATGAACCCACATCAATCGCCGCAAATGTCCGAACTGCCACTTCTTTCAACTCCTTATCGGTTGCCTTATAGGTTAACTCATGGTTATTATAAACGGCCTCCTCCCATCATACATCGAAAGGCGGTAAATATTATGTAAAATTTGCGTAAACGCTACTGCCTTGCCTTCAGATGGGTTATGAACTGCGCCGCTGTCCTTCCCGACAGACCTCCGTGGCTCAGTTCCCACTTGTTGGCCTCGGCAAAAAGCTCCTGCTCCGGCATGTCCAGGCCATGGCGCTCCGCCAGCGCCTTTACAATGGTTTCAAACTGCCTCTTATCCGGCGAGCCGTAGTAAATAGTAACCCCGAACCTGGCGGCCAGGGACAGCTTTTCCTGCACCGTGTCGTTGTTGTGAAGCTCGTCGTCCAATTCCCTCTTGTCGCTGAACTTCTCACGGATAAGGTGGCGGCGGTTGGAGGTGGCATAGATCAGTACGTTGCCAGGGCGCTTGCCCAATCCTCCCTCTAAAATCGCCTTCAGATATTTATACTCAAGTTCGTAATCCTCAAAGGAAAGGTCGTCCATATAGATGATGAACTTATAATTCCTGTCCTTAATCTGCTCCAGCACATCGGACAGCGCCTTAAACTGATGCTTATATACCTCAATGATGCGCAGACCCCTTCCATAATATTCATTGAGCACTGCCTTGACACTGGAGGACTTGCCTGTACCTGCATCTCCGAAGAGAAGTACATTGTTGGCTTCCTTGCCCTCCACAAAGGCTTCGGTGTTCTCTATGAGTTTCTGCTTCTGAAGCTCATAGCCCACAATATCCTTAAAATATATGTGCTCCACATTGATGATGGGGTCTATGATAACAGGCTGCCCTTCCTCCTTCTCAATGATGCGGAAGGCCTTATTGAGCCCGAATTTGCCAACGCCGAATTCCCTGTAGAATTCCACCACATGGTCCTGGAACTCCCCTGCATCCGCGGATTCCTCTAACTGCACCGCCAGATTCACAATCCGGTCCCTGACACGGCGGTTGAATACCCGGCTGTCCTTTCTGGCCGGCCTGTAATCCTCCATAAGGGCCCACAGACCGGAGGGTTCAAGGTTTCGTATATCGTAATCAAACAGGGCCTTGAAGATTCGGCAGTCCTCCCTGGCCAGTTCATCCAGGGAACCGCCTGCTGCCCCTGTTATCTCACATGTGGTGGTGTACGCGTTCTCATTGTTCGCCAGACAGAAGGCCAGGAAACAATGCCAGAGGTTACCCTCAAATCCGTACTTAACAGCCAGCTCCGTAAGGCGTCCCCCGCAGGACGCGCCGTCAGGCTCCTGCCCTCCCTGCGCGTATCCCATCAGATGGGCGATGTCCCGGAACAGCTCCTGGTGTTCCAGGTTCCTGTATATTACTAAATCTTTGATATCCATGGCCTTCCTGCCTCCCTAATAATTTCCCAGAATTCTCATGCTGACTGCTTCCTCGGAGATTCCCAGCAGCGCGTTGCGGATGGCCGGGTCGCCGAGCGACCCCTCCACATCCACAAAGAACCTGTATTCCCAGCTGCGTCCCTCTATGGGCCGGGATTCTATCATCAGCATGTTCACATCGTTGTAGATAAAGTTTCCCAGCATATTGTACAGGGAGCCGCTCTTATGTAAACCTTCAAAGCATATGCTGACCTTGCCTGCATCCTTCCGGTACATGGGAGTCCTGGCAACGATGATGAACCTGGTGGTATTGTTCTTATTGTTGTTGATGGAGGACTCCAGGACCTTCAGGCCGTAAAAAGCTCCTGCCGTGGGACTGGCCACAGCTGCCTGGGATATATCTCCCTCTTCCAGCACCTTTTTGGCTGCCCCGGCCGTGTTCTCCACGCTTATCTGGCTCCACTGCCTGTGGGCGCCCAGATACCCGGAGCACTGCATCAGGCCCTGCGGATGGGAATAGACCCGTTTGATGTCCTGAAGGGAGGCCTCCGGCAGGCCCAGAAGCGCGTGGTCCACAGCCACCTTTGTCTCGGCCACAATGTATATGTCATGCTTCAGCAGATTATCGTAATTGTCAATCACAGCCCCTGCCAGGGAATTCTCAATGGGAAGCACTCCGTAGTCAGCCCTTCCCTCCTCCACCTCTATCATGGCGTCCTCAAATACCGGGACGTGGTACACATCGGCATTTTCCCCAAAATACTGGAGGGCGGCCCTGTGGCTGTAGGCCCCTTCCACACCCTGATAGACAATCCGCACGCCTTCCCGCTTCAGCTGGTCCACCATGGTAAAGCCGGTATCCCCGTCCCTGCCATGCTCTGCCAGAAGGCGGTACTGAAGCCTGCGGCTGATGGTCATAATCTGCGAGAAAAGCTCATGAACTCCCTTCTTGCTGAATTCACTGCGGGCCATGGCAGCCACTGCTTCCAGCTTCTGCTTTTCCCGCTGCCCATCGTACACAGCCTTTCCTGACCCAATCTTAAACTCGGCCACCTGGCCGCACAGCTCCATCCGTTTCTCAAACAGTTCCACCAGTCTGGCGTCTATCTCATCCAGCTGGTCCCTGATTTCCTGTAAATCCAGATTCTCCATGGTTATTTCTCCTGCTCCTGTCCTTCCTTCATGTCTTTCAGCATGCCTGATATGACGTCTCTTGTATATGCCCCGGGAAACTTACGGCTTTCAGCCGGAAGCTCCTTGATATAGATAGGTGTTCCGTAGCGTATGCACACATGGCTGGGCTTTATGAAAGGCAGGTGCTGTTCAAATATCTCGGCCGTCCCCGTGATGGCCACGGGTATGACAGGGCATCCGCTTTTCTGCGCAATCTTCAGGCTCCCCTCATGGAACGGCAGAAGCTCTGCCAGCTCCTGGTTCTCATTGCGGGTACCCTCCGGGAATATCCATATGGATACGCCGGATTTTACCTTCTCGATTCCCTCCAGTATGGTCTTAAGGCCTTCCTTTATGTCCACACGGTCCAGGAAAAGACAATTGACCCTCCGCATCCAGGCGCGCAGAAGGGGTATCTTTAACATCTCCTTCTTGGCCACAAACCCGGTCAGCCCCGGAACCGTCATATAGCCCACCAGTATATCGAAATAACTCCTGTGGTTCCCCACATAGAGGACGGCCCGGTCCGACGGTATGTTCTCCAGCCCCTGTACCTCGTATGTAACACCTGACAGCTTCAATATGAAGCGGAATATCTCCTGAATCCTGCTGAAACTCTTTTCCTGCACTCCCACAGGGTCCTTTTGGGCTCTGAACTTAAGTACGGCCAGTACCGGTATGGAAAAAATCAGGTACAGTACGATAGTCAGCGCCACCAATATGATACGTATCATTGCCTTCTCCTTCATACATCATTATTTATAAGTCAAGAAATATTTATTTTCCATTATATCAAAAAGGACGGCTTAAATACAATACCTTCCAACCAGGTTTGTCATTTAATCGCCGTCCTTAGGCTTAGTGATATATTCAAACAAAAGGCCTGTCATAAACCAGAGCGGAGCGAACTTCAGCCGTATGACCCCGCCCACATTATCAGGCCACAGGGAGTAATCCCATGGGCAGATTCCTATGCCGGTAAGCCACATGCCGGTTATATATTCGGCAATGAAAATCAGCACCATATAAATCAGTCCGTGGCGTATGCTCCGGCCGGCACGGCTGAGTCTGTCCTGTCCCGCGTCCTCCAGTCCGGGAAGTCCTGTGAGCCAGCTGTCGATGAACCGGCTTATGGGAAGCAGGAGGGCCCCCATGCCGTAGATGGGAAACATGATAAGGGAAGTCCGGCCTATGAGCCTCCAGTCCCCGGCCATAAAGGAATCCACGGAGGTGAACATGACCTCCAGACACCATCCTGCAATTCCGCATCTGCAGAAATTAAGGAGTAATCCATATATTTTATTTACGTGATTGATTTGTCCTGTTTGCGCTCTCATAGCCATTAGTATGGGCCCGGGCAGCAGCCTTCTATTCGCAGTCGGCTGCTTTTCCAAAACTTTCCGGGTACCTGTGCCGGGATTCAGGATTTGACAAAATCCTCCTGGCCGGCCTCCTACAGAAGCGGGGACAGAAGACGGCTGGACTGCTCCTTAATGCGCATCCACATGTTCCTGTCCTTATACTCCTCCTTTGTGATTTCCCTGCAGTGGGGCAGGTCATTCATAAACGCCTCTTCCAGCTGGCCGGTGACTTCCTCGTCATAGATGGTGGCATTGACCTCAAAATTCAGTTCAAAACTGCGTATGTCCATATTGGCCGTTCCATAGCAGCTCACCCTTCCGTCCACCATGATGCCCTTGGAGTGGAGGAACCCATTTTCATACACATAAATCCTGGCGCCATAGTCCAGAAGCTCCCCTGCATAGGAACATGTGGCCCAGTACACAAAGGGGTGGTCCGGTTTGCAGGGAATCATCAGCCGCACGTCCACCCCGGAAAGAGCCGCAATCTTAAGACTGGAGAAAATGGCGTCATCCGGTATGAAATAGGGGGTCTGTATATAGATATGGTGCTTTGCCTTGTGGAACAGCTCCAGGTAATTGTTCCGTATATGAGGCTCCCTGGTGTCCGGTCCGCTGGTGATAATCTGCATGCAGACCATCTCGCTTACATGGTCCGGGTCCGGCCAGACAGCATGAATCTGGCCGTTCAGCCTGCGTCTGGCATACTCTGCTTCCTCCCCAAAATACCGTATTTCCTTAAACAGATTCTCACCTGTGACATAGTTCCAGTCCAGGGCAAAACGAATCTGAAGGCTGATGGCTGCCTCTCCCTTGATTTCCAGGTGGGTATCACGCCAGTAGCCGAACCTGGGGTCCCGGGATATATATTCCCGGCCTATATTAAAGCCCCCCACAAAGCCCGTGGTACCGTCCACCACCACGATTTTCCGGTGGTTGCGGTAATTCACCCTCAGGTTAAGCCATCCCAAAAAGGGAGGGAAAAATACTCCCACCTTAATTCCCGCGCGGCGCATCTGGTCCCACCGCTTCTTTGGCATGAAGCGGCCGCCCATGCCGTCACACAGGATTCTCACCTCCACCCCTTCCCTTACCTTCTCCAGGAGAATGGGGACAATGGAGTCAAAAAGCTCATCGTTCTTGATGATATAGTACTGTATGTGGATGAACCGATGGGCCTGGCACAGAGCATTTCTCAGGGCCTCGAATTTGGCCTGGCCGTCCGTGTATATCTGCACCTGGTTGTCCACGGTGAGCACGGAACCCGATGTCTCCAGGTTATAGATAATCAGGCTCTTAAAATCCCTGGACATGGAGTCCATCATTTCCTCCGGCATGTCGTCGGAGCGTATGATATCCTCCTGGCTTTTCACCGGCAGGTTCAGCCTGTCGCTGACTTCCTTTACGCGGAACATCCTGCTCTTCTTCATATCCTGGCCAAAGAGCAGGTAAAAGACGATTCCAAACACAGGGATGAAATACAGGGCCAGAAGCCAGGTCCAGACACTTCTGGGGTCCCTGCGCTGAAAAAATATGATAATGATTGAAAATGCCAGATTGATATACAGCAGATGGTCCAGCAGCCATCCCCATACCGTCAATACCGTACTCCAGATTATTTCCATTTGACAGCCTCTCTCCTAGTTTGCCTACCCGTTTGCCGTACTAGCCTTCCGTTATATTCCCTTCATAGTCAATGTTCAGTTTCACGGTGCTGTGACGGTTCTCATATCCCAGACTGAGCAGGCGGCCGGTACCTAAGTCCACCTTCATGGAGATGATTCTGGCCTCCTTCTGTCCTCCGGATAAATAGTCCTTTAACGGCCCGTCGGAATTACTGAGGTCCAGGTTCATGAGCCTGCGTAACTGTGCTCCTTTCAGCTTCCCCTTCTCCCTCTCATCATTCAGATAACGCTGTACCGCATCCACGCAAATCAGGGCCTCTGTTTTTGCCGTTGCCTTATGGGCAGCATTAATATAATTCATCATATTAGGCACCGCGATGCAAAGCAGTATGGACAGGATTGCAACCACTGCAATCAGCTCCACCAGGGTAAATGCGGAATTTCCCTTTTTCTTCATGTCCTTTTTCCTCATCTTACACTTCCTGTTATATGCCGCCGATAATGGCTCATTGTACCACATATGTGGCTTAATTTCCAGACTCAATCTTTCCCTCCCCGGTATCGCCGTAATAATAGGCCTTATAGATCTTACCGTTTATCTGGCCTTCCCAGTAGGCGCTGTTATCCTCTTTATCATAATGGTACTCCTTTGACTCAGACATCTTCATTACGCCCGCATCTATCATGTCCTGCTGCGCCTTTCCCAGGGTATAGTTTGACCTGGCATTGGATATGGCTACCTGCTCCGCTGATTTATCCTGGATTCCCCGGTAGGAAGGCACTGCTAGGGCCACCAGTATTCCCAGTATGGCAATGACACAAATCAGTTCCATCAGCGTAAATCCTTTGGTTCTCTTCTTTCCCTTTTTCATATGTATGTTCATTATCATGACTCCTCTTTTCTTTTGTACGATTGCAGCTCCCTACTGGACAGAATACAGTATCTTCTCAGCCTCCTCCATGTCTGTCTCCCCGCGGGCAGCCATCCTCAGGACATGGTTCCTGATAGGCATGGAGCCTTTCTGTTCCTGATATTCCCGTATGGACAAAAGTGGTTCATTATCAAGTATCATGGCCTTAATCTGTTCATCCACATCCATCATCTCATAGACCGCGGTCCTTCTGACATACCCTGTGCCGCCGCAGAGAGGACAGCCCGCAGACCTCCACAGCCTGTCTGGAACATCTGCCCTGCGCTCTGCAAATATCCGGCGTTCCCGCCCATCCGGCTCATACGGTTCACGGCAGTTGGGACAGAGCAGCTTCACCAGTCTCTGGGCCACGATGCCGGACAGGGAAGCCGCCGCCATATAAGGAGGAACTCCCATATTGCGAAGTCTGTGGATAGTGGAAGCGCAGTCATTGGTATGAAGGGTGGACAGCACCAGATGCCCTGTGATGGCTGCCCTTACTCCGATGGCCGCTGTCTCCTCATCCCTCATTTCACCTACCATGATCACGTCCGGGTCCTGCCTTAAGATGGAACGCAGGGCAGACGCAAATGTAAGACCGGCTTTGGGATTAACCTGGACCTGTGTGATTCCCTCCATGATTTTCTCTACCGGGTCCTCCACCGTGACTATGTTGATTTTCTTTTTCACCATACGGTTCAGGGCAGCGTACAGGGTAGTTGTCTTTCCGCTTCCGGTGGGACCTGTCACCAGGACCATGCCGTGAGGCGCCTTAAGGATATGTTCAAATACCGTTCTCTGTTCTTCCTCCATTCCCAGACGCCTGATATCCATCAGCGAATTATCCCTGTCATTTCTCAGCAGTCTGAGTACTGCCTTCTCGCCGTAGATGGAGGGCAGTGTGGAGATTCTCAGGTCCGTGGACACCTCGCCCCGCTCATAATGGTATTTTCCATCCTGGGGAAGACGTTTCTCAGCTATGTCCATGCCTGCCATCAGTTTAAGCCTGGTTATCATGGGACGGTGATATTCCATTTTAAGTGTAGTATGGACAATCAGGTCCCCATTGATTCTGATGCGGATGACCAGGTCTTTCCTTCCCGGCTCCACATGAATATCACTGGCATTTTTATGGAAGGCATCCTCGATGACCGCGTTGACCATGCGCACCACAGGAGCGCTTTCCACCCGCTCCATGAAGGACAGCTCTGAACCAGATCCTTCCGGTGCCGTACCCGGCGTCTCCATTGGGAAATATGCATTCTCTCCGTATACATGCTCCGGCGCATATCCATAGGCTTTTCTGAGCGCCTTCCTCAGCTCCTTCTCCGGTGCCAGCACAGCCCTGACCTCCTTGCCGGACAGGGTGGCCACCTCATCCAGCACATCGGGAGACACCGGATAGGCTGCTGCCACCAAAAGACATTCCTCCTCAAATCTCATGGGAAGAATCCGGTTCCTCATGGCAAAGGACGGCTCAATCACGGCGGCTGCCTTGCGGTCAGCCCTGAGAGGGCCGGAAGGCGCCACCTCCATATGGTCCCTGACAGCTGCACAGGTCAGAAGGGCTGCCTCAGTAACATAACCGAATTCTGTCAGTATTTCCTCAATGGAGCGTTCCGGCCTTCCCTCCTTAAGACGCATGACGCGGTCCATCTGTCTCCGGGTCAGATATCCCCTGTCAATCAGCAGGTTTTCTATGGGTATTTTATCTGGCACTATTGTCTCCTCTCCCTTCCATATGGTATACTTTCGCCAGACAGCAGATTGTGATGGAAGCGAGGTAATACCATGGTTTTTATCTATTTTGTATTTTACGGACTATCAGGCGCAGTGACAGGCAGCTTTCTGAATGTCTGTATCCTGCGCATACCTGAAAACCAAAATTTCGTGACCGGGCGTTCCCACTGTCCTGCCTGCGGACATGTGCTGGCTTTTTACGATATGGTTCCCGTTCTGTCCTGGCTATTCCTAAAGGGCCGGTGCCGGTATTGCAGGGCACCTGTTTCCATGCAGTATCCGGCTGTGGAGCTTCTCACTGCATCTTCCTTCATCCTATGCCTCCTGTCAAAAGGGCCAGGTATGGGTTCAGCCCTTATGTGCATGTTTTCCGGTATTCTCATTACAGCTGCATTTATAGACGCACGGCACATGTATATACCTGACGGCATCCATATCCTGATTCTGCTGCTGTCCTGTATCTCACTGGCAGCCGGATCCGGACCCTCCCTTATTAACCGGCTGAGCGGTTCCCTCCTCACAGGCGGTTTCCTGGCTCTTGTGAATCTGCTTAGCCGGGGAGGCGTTGGCTGGGGTGACGTGAAGCTCTTTGCTGCCAGCGGTCTGCTGATGGGCGCCGCCCCTGCCATGACAGCCCTTCTGATGGGCTATGTCACAGCAGGACTTTGGTATGCAGTTCCCCTTGTGCGGGGAAGGATTGGCCGAAAGACACAGATACCCATGGCCCCGTTTTTTGCAGTGTCCCTGATGATATGCGGTCTTTGGTTCCGCCAGCTGTTCCTGTGGTATCTGGGCTTATTCCGGTAAGGGATGACGCCCTTCTATTTCTCATGGTCAGCCGCCCTCATAATAGCGGTATACGCCGTTTCCGTTCAGATAAACTTTCACTTCCGGGCCGTCCCCTCCGCCGGATCGGTACGGTCTGCGAATAACCATCACCGATCCGTCCCGGTCATCAAATACAATGTCCGCCATCATGGAAAAGCTATAACCGCTGCTTTCCACCCTGGTGTGGACCGTGGCCAGAGATTTAAGGGGATGCGCTGTCAAAGTTATGTCAATCGTTGTGGAGCTGTCTGCCGCGGTGTCATCTGTCGTGAAACCGTCTGCCGCGGGGTCATCCGCTGCGGAATCATCCATTACACCGGAATCCCCGTAAGCTCCCTTTCCACGGACCACATATTTCTTGTTTCCAAGTGCATGGTACAGATACCGTTCCCAGCGAATTTCTTCCTCTGTGGCCATATCTTCCTCCGAATCAGATTCTTCTGCCTTAAGCCCCCTTTCTTTCCCTTCCTCTGTCTCTGCATCTTCTTCGTCCATCATTGCGTCAAATTCTTCCCTTAACCTGTCGCAGTCCTCCTGAAAACTCTGCCAGATCAGGTTCATGGCCGGGGACTCCCCACTGCTTACTGCCTCGCAGAATGAACGGTGAATGGTCTTGGCGGAGAGCTGGGCCTCCATATAGCGCCTTCTGCTCAGGGCAGCTTTCATATTGTACCGGGAAATAGCCATATAACCGCCGGACAGCACAGCCAAAAGCGTCATGAGCAGGACCACATACATCAGGCTGCTTCCCCGGGTATGCCCATTATTTTCTCTTTCTGTTCTTCCCCTGTTCATCATGTCCTGCCTTCCCAATCCATGGTATAACCATACATGGAACCGATGACCGCCTCCTGCTCATATATAACATCCCCGTCCTTCTTCACCTCTATGCTCACTTTGGCCCTGGTATTCTTAGTTCCGCTAAAATCCAGCTCTAATTCCATACCGCCCATTTTTGTCACATCCAGCTCCTCTGCGGAGATACTCGGCCAGTCCTCCACCGGCGGCAGTTCTTCATAATATGACTCGCCCTCCTCCAGGTCCGGAATCTCCTGTCTGTTCCTTACATAGTAAGATATCACGCCTGTATCCCGGGAATCGCAGAAAAATACATAGCCGTACCTCAGCTTTTCCTCCAGACCACGATAGGCCTCGCTGCACATTGCCTTTGCCTGGGAAATCCGGTCCAAATCGTAATACAGCTTCATCTGCGGATGGATGAAACCGGAAATAAATACAGCCAGGACAGCAGCAGTGAACAGTGCCGCCACTGTCTCAATCAATGTAAATCCGCTGTTTTTCTTCCCTGTCCTGCTTCCTTTCGCCATATACTCCCCTCCTTTATCTGTGCCTGTAAAATGTCATATGGTTGCCTGTATCCTCCCCCGATTCGGTGATTTCATATTGTTCAAATATTTCCCGGACCTGGTTATCACCATACCTCCCGGCATTCCGGCCTCTTTCCTCCAGGCTGAACTCCACCGCAATGGTCTCTCCGGTAGGGTCGCCCTCTCCTTCGCCGGCCCGGGCGCTGAGGCTATAATTAGACTGTTCCAGCCTCTGCTCCCTGGACAGCTGGCCGGCATTCGCAGCCGTCATCATCAGAAACCCTGTACAGACAACTGCCAGGAGGGCAGTTGACACCACAACCTCAATCAGAGAGAAACCTCCCCGGGATGACCTGCTATCCGATTTCTTCATAATAATATCTGACCTCCACGATTCCTTTCATTCCCTGATACGTTTCCTGTCCGTCCTCTCCGCTCTCATACACAGCTTCCACATCCATAAAGCTTACCAGAACACTTTTCTGTTCCTTGTATATTTCATCTGAAAATGTCATCACACCCTTTGCGTCCGGACATTCTATTTCCATGGTAATGACTGATTCCTTTACCGTCCCGCCGGCCGGCCCGTTTTCCGGGGCTTCCTTCCCGACGTCCTCCGGGTCATCCACCTCCGTGTCATAGGGAAATTCTGCCACAACAGCCTCGCCTATACTCATACGGCATATGCTAACCCCTGCCCTGGCTGCCATGGCCTGCAGGCTTCTGTCCATGAATGTGTCATCAATATCCCGGTAGAAGAAATCCTCTTTATTCCTTAAACTTTCCCACTCCTTTAACTTCTGCTCCAGCTCCTCATAGTGGCTCAGGTAAAATTCCATTCCCTCCATTTCCTGCTTCCCACTTTCCATCAGTTCCCTGGACTTCCGGTATCCGGCGCGGCACGGCCAGATAAATACTTCCAACGCCACAGCCCAGATGATGATGGTGAACAATACGCCTATGAGAAACCGCTCCCTGCTACTGAGCTTCATCCTGTCCTCCTGTTCCCAGAGTTCCGTAAACAGTCGCATATACCCGATCCGTCTCCCTGTCCTCTGCCCTCTTTTCCCACAGGCTGTGTCCTACCTGCCTGAAAACCCCTGAATGTTCCACCCGCTTAACATAGGCCGGTACATCCTCAGAGCGCTCCATGGACACCACCATCTGAAGGCAAGGCCCCTTACCGTCAAAGGAAATGGATTCAATCCTCATATCCGGATCCATGGCCTCAGTAAATGCCCTGAATCCATCCATGCCCAGCAGATTCTTCCCGGCTAACAGCGCCTTCGCTGCCCGGGTCTTCTCCCAGGCATCCGACATTTCACCTATTCTTTCTTCCATCTGCATGGATTCACGGACACGGGTCTTGCACTCCGGTCCTTCCATCGCATACTCTGTCCGGGCCAGTTCTTTCCCTGCCTCATGGTTCAGATAGGCAGCGTGAAGGGACAGGCCTGCGGCAGCCAATCCGTTGGCAAGCAGGAACAAGGCCCAGCCCCTGGTCATAAACGGCCCGTGGCCCAGGAGGGAGTTCTCCCCATCCCCATATCCCAGTTTCTCCAGTTCCAGCGCCTTTCTCTTTCCCTCCAGGGAACCGGCCACACAAACTGCCAGACATATGGCGTCCACTGGTTCCGGCATCCTGACACAGCAGGGGAACTTGAACCTTTCGGACATATATTCCGCTGCCGCCTCCGCATCAGGAATACAGGAGGTCATGATGACCATACAATCCGGGACAGGTATGTCTGCCGCTGCGGCGCAGTCCTGTATCAGTCCTTCCACCTGCTCCGCCATCTCTTCACAGAGCATGTCCAATGCTCCCTCCCGCAAAAAACAGCCGGCCTTCAGGCCTGTCATGCGGCATGCCAGGCAATGTCCGCCTGACAGCACATAAAAGCCCATGCTGCCCTGGCTCACATCCAACAGAAGAACCCGTTCTTCCCGCCAGAGTTCCCTGGCCATAAGCGCCATACAGTCAGGCAGGACCAGGACACGGCCGCATATCATTTTCCCGTCCTCCAGTGCTTTCTTATACGCATCCAGACTGCGCTGTTCCATATAGTAAGCGGTAACAGCAGCCATTGTCCTGCCGGTTTTCGCCCTCAGATCCAGGGCCACCGCATGGTTCCCAAAGCCTGCGTCCAGCAGGGACATTTCATTGACTGCCATCCTTTTCATGGCGTTCTTTCCTGCCTTTGGAATGGTGCAGCTTTTCATCTTCACATCCCGTCCAACTATCAGATTGACCCGCTTTCCCTCCATGCCGTGTTTTTCAGCCAGACGCGTCAGGGCCGATGCCACATCAGGCACCGGCTCCACGAATTCCCAATCCACTATTTCAAGGCGGCGGTGGCTGCCGGAACCCGGACACCGTTTAAACCTGCCGCGGACATACCATATCCTGTCCTCTTCCAAACATATGTAATATTTCATTTTTTACCTCTTACAGCATCGACGAGTACATGTTAAATACAGGCATCATGATGGCCATGACCACACTTCCCACCACCAGGGCAAGTATGAGAATCATGGCTGGCTCCAGAAGTGCAATCATCTGGTTGACCGCCCTGGCTGCCGCCTTTTCATAAAAACTTCCCGCATCCTCCAGCACCATATCCAATGCACCGGATTCCTCTCCCGCTGCCACCATGGAGATGAGCACCGGCTGGAACAGATTCAGCTCCTCCAACGCCTGCGACAGCATCACACCTCCTTTTAAGCTCTCCGCGGCCTGGGCCAGCCCTTTCTCCACATATGAGTTTCCCATTACCCGCCCCACCGTGTGCATGGCATCCAGAATTCCAATCCCGCTTCCGTAAAGCACGGCAAAGGCAGATGCAAAACGGGATGTATATACGGTTCTTAAAAGTTTTCCTATAATTGGAGTATACAGCACAGCCCGGTCTGCCTGCAGCCGGACGGAAGGACATTTTAGAATCCCCTTGAACAGGGCCATCAATACCAGAATAAGCATAATGTAAAGAAACCCGCTGCTGCGGAGGCTGAAACTGAGCCTCATCATCATCCGGGTCATCCAGGGCAGTTCCTGCTCCTGCAGCATGGAGGCAAACTGCGGAAGAACCATGGTCAGCATAAATACAGCCGCTATCACGGTAATGGAAAACAATATGACCGGATAGGTCATAGCCGCCCGCACCCTTCCATTTAACTCTTCCTCCCGGCCGTAGTACTCCGCCATCTTATGAAGCAGTTCATCCAGTCTTCCGCTGGACTCGCCCGTGCGCGTCATATAAACCAGCAGATTAGGAAATACTCCTTTCATCTCCTCCATGGCCTCTGACAAGGTACGTCCCTTATGAATGCTCTCCCTGAGTCCGGCAAGGGCCGCCTTTAGAGTCTTATCCCTGGCAGACCCGGCACTCACCTCCAGGGCCCTGGACAGCGGCACTCCGGCTGTCAGCATGGCTGCTATCTGTCTGCACAACAGCGGAAGCTGTCTTTGGTTCAATTTTGCCGGAAGAGCCGCGGACGTCCTCTCCTGGGAACTGTATTCATAGCAATAGAGTCCCTGGGATTTGAGTATGGCAAAAAGAGCCCTGCCGCTGTCTGCCTCCTCGGTTCCACAGTGAACTCTGCCATCTTCACTTTTCGCCTTGTATCTGTAACGCGGCATGGCTCCCTTCCCCTTTCCATAACGGTTTCATATGTACAAAACCGGCTTTATCTGATATATGTCAGACAAAGCCGGCCGCAAAACACTTATATATGATTTATTAACGGAAAATATTCTGAGCCGGCTCATATTGGTAGCCAATACCAGACAGTACAGATATAATCCTGGACTTATCCGCATCCAATGCCTGGCACATCTCGTCCAGAGAACTGTAATTGTCACGGAGCTGTGTGTTTACATAACTCAGCAAAATAACTGGGTCTTTCGGAATGGTACTCACAATTT
>ERZ894236.312-NODE-312-length-65681-cov-12.0306_pt1 | contig 65681 bp, 56 predicted proteins | sample MGYA00380297_ERZ894236 | MGnify/ENA primary metagenome ERZ894236 (study PRJEB32331, sample SAMN06328420) | human gut metagenome | biome: human gut microbiome; feature: stool | host: Homo sapiens | collected 2014-08-04 ... | reverse complement strand
CTCCACGGACAGGCTTTTTTCTACCCTTCCGTGTCTACTTTTATAATAGCATCAATCCTCGTATCACTTGCCAACGAGGGAATTCTTGAAGCGCCCGGATATGCCAATCAGATTTTCGGGTGATAGTGCGAAAGTATATTGAACAGCAGAATTCTATCAAGTAGACTTTCGGAATGTGATTCATATTGTTTCTTTTGAATGCTTTAAGATGTCCTTTCTTGCACCAATTATTGATTGACGTTGTGCCGTAGCCGATTACTTTTGAAATTTCGCTTGTGGTCAGCACATCGGGATATTGTGCAAAAAGCTCCGTGTAATACAGCTTCATATTTTCAAGAATCTGTTCGGGTAGTTCGGTTTTCATTTTCACGGTATAGTTCCCCTTGTACCACCCAGCCGGTGCTGAATAGGATTCGGGAAATACTTTTCTCTTTTCAAGATATGTAATAACATCAGCCTTTTTGATTTTGTAACAGCGAGTTTTCTTGCGCGTGTATTCGCACGGAATCTTTCCGCTTCGAAGCAGATACAAGGCCGTTGATTTACTGATGTGGCAGATTTGATAGAGTTGGTCTTTGGTAATAATATCGGGAATCGAATCCCAGTTGATTGCGGTTTCATTCATAGCAATACACCTCGTAAATATTTTAGTCGGTGCGGTTCTTTCCTGTGTATTGCCGTTGTTGATGTGTTTATTCTGTTCTTTCCGCAGTTCTTTCCAAAATAGTGCCTGTTCTTTCCAAAAACAGCGAAACTGCCGTTATTCGAACTTTCCTTATTTCTCGGGATTTCTGCGGTGCAACCGCCAAAAAAGCCTTAAATATCAAGCTTTTCGGCAAATACTAAGTCGCCCGAAACCGCCTTCAAAAATCGCTAAACAGCCATTAATCCATAAAACTCGAAATGCTGTAGACCGAAAGGTCTCTAGGGTTCGAATCCCTAACTCTCCGCCACAAAAAGCCTGTAAACAAGCCCGTTTACAGGCTTTTTAATTTTTGCCTAAAGGGCAAAGCCCGCACGATTTTCGGTTTTCAGGGGAGAAAATCAGCTGTTCTCCCCGGCACTGATCGAACTCCAGCGGCTGCTGAAGTCGCCGCCCTCCGGCAGAGCAAGCCCTGTCTCCATCGCCTGCGCCGAAGTGATCTTGGACTTGTAATCCAAGTGGGCGTAGATGTTCGCCGTGGTGGTAAAGTCGCTGTGCCCCAACCACTCCTGAATGTGTTTGAGGGGGACGCCGTTGGCCAGCAGCAAGCTGGCACAGCTGTGACGCAGATCGTGAAAGCGCATCCGGCGCAAACCGTGACTCTCCAGAAATTTCGGAAATGCGTTGGTCAGGTATTCCACCCGCATCCGCTCGCCCAACTCATCCACGAATACAAAGCCATCGTATTCATAGTTGTAGCAGTTGCCGCAGACCTGCTTGTTCAGCTCCTGCGCCTCTTTCACCTGCATAAAGTATTCCCGGAAGCTGCCGATGAGCGGCAGGGTACGCAGGCTGGACTTGGTCTTGGCGGATTGCTGTTCGAACTCCTGATACTTGCCGTCGATGATCGTTGAGGTCACGGTGCGCTTTACGGAAATGGTGCCCTGCTCAAAGTCGATGGCATCCCATTTCAAGCCCACCACCTCGCCACGGCGAAGTCCGTAAAAGGCAGCCACCAGCACCGGCAGCTCCAGCTTGGTTCCCCGAAGGGCTTCAAACATCTTCTGCATCTCGTCCGCCGAGAGAAAGACCGGCTGAAAGCTGTTCTTTCTGGGCCGGTCCACTTTGTCCGCCACATTCTGGATCAGCATATCGGTCTTGACCGCATATTTCAGTGCCGAGTGAATGACGGCGTGATAGTGGATGACGGTGTTGGGCGTAACCCGCCTGAGCATTTCAGAATAAAACATCTGCAAGTGTCGGGCTTCCAGTTCCCGCAGCGTCAGCTTCTTTTTGCGGAAATAAGGGACGATGGTGCTTTTCAGCAGTCCTTGGTAGGCACCGTAGGTTGCGTGGGCCAGCCGTCCCTTGGCGATCTCCAGCCATTCCAACAGATAATCGGCGAACAGCATATCACTGCTCAGGTCGCCCGCCTCTTTGGGCGGTTCAAACTCCGCCCGGAGCCTTGCCAGTTCTGACTCGGCTTTGCGCTTATTTCCCTTTTCGGAAAGCCCCAGCGAGATCCATTTCGTTTTTCGCTGCCCTCCGGCGTTTTTGTAGTTCAACACGGCATAATACTTGCCGTTTTTCAATGTCAGATGTCCTGCTACCAATTTCATTTCCTCCTGTCCTTTGTATTTGCAGAACAGAACTCCAAACCGACAGCATCAGTATACCATCGGTTTGGGGTTCTCTCTATTCTGCGAATTGTTTGATTGCAGCCGTATCGGTACGAATCAGCGGGCATCCCGGTTTCGTTCTCTCCGCCGCTTCAACAGTTCCAGTCCCTTGATGATGTCCCGGCGCATCTGCTCCTCGGTGTAGCCGGAGGGGAAGTATTTTCGCAGCTCCTCCCGCTTGAATTTGAGCTGCTCTTGCTGGTTGGGCTTCGTCTCCGCCAGCACGGCGTAGACTATCTGGTCATCCAGCACGCCCTCCTGCGCCAGCTTTTTCAGGCGGATGCTCTGGGCGTGGGACGGGGTGCAGTCGTTCAGTGCCATTGCGTCCAGCACCGCCCGCTGCTGATACGAGTCTAAGTAGGAAAGCTCCACCGCCGGGTTGAAGGCGATCTTGCCGTTGTCCACCATCGAAAGCAGCTCGGGAATCAGGTAGGTCAGGCGGATATATCTTTTAATTTGATTACGGCTTTCGCCGGCATCGTCAGCTACTTTTTCTACACTGAGCAGCTTCTGCCCAACTTGGGCAGAAGTGACACCTTGATGCTTGATGGCATCCAGCTTCATCTTGTAGGCGAACGCCTTTTCGCTGGGCAGGATAGTCTCCCGCTGCAAGTTGGCATCCACCATTGCGATCACCGCTTCATCGTCAGACAGCTCCCGGACGATGACGGGCATCGTCTCGACGCCCAGCACCTGACACGCCGCCAACCTCCGGTGACCGGAGATCAGCTCGTAACCACCGTCGGGCAGCGGCCTTGCCAGCGCCGGGGTGATGGCTCCCACCTTGTGGATGCTCTCGATCATCCGCTGCATCTCCTCGTTGTTCTGCACCTTGAAGGGGTGACCTTTGAACGGATGCAGCTCGGTCAGCGGAATATTCCGCACCCGCTCCAGCTTGGCATCGTCCCGCTCCGCCTGCGTGGAGAACAGATCGTCCAGTGTCGGTAAAGTAAAATCAGATTTTCTCATTGTGTTGTTCTCACTTTCATAGTTTTTTCTTTCGGGGTTTTAGGGCACGCCCTAACGAGTGTTATTACGCTCCGGCCCTGCCGGGAGTAAAAACGCACTGCTCGCTCAGATGACGCAGGCATCGCAAGCGGATACACTGTTTGGCTCCGACAGGAGTAAAAACAGTCTGCTCGCTTAGACTGCGCAGGCGTGATACCTGCTTACTTTAATTCATTCAAAATTACTTCCAGCCTGCTCAGAATTTCCTCTTTCTGAATCTGTGAAAGCTCCGCTTTCAGGCCGTTCAGCATCCGAAACAGGCGGTAATCCCGCTCCGTGATGGCCGCTCTGACCTCTTTTCCAAGCCCCAGTCGCCGCAAGTATTCCGACAACGACAGAGAACAGAACCGAGCATTTTCCAGCAGCTTCTGCTTCTCCTGCTCGGTCACACGGACATTGATCCCGTAGTTTTTGCTGCGCATTTGTTCACCCCCTTTCTTCGGTTTGTGACGGCAATGACAGTTGTGACGGGGATTTCCTTATATAGCGATCCCGGCGTCATTTGCGTCATCGCCGTCACGGCGCAGAAATTTGATAAGCCGACTTTTGCCTGTTCGCTTGGTGCGGTACTCGATGCCCAGCGGCTCCAGCACCTCACAGGCAAACTGGCCGAGATACTTTGTGACCCTATTGGGCGTGACCTCCTGCTCCTTCATTTCGGTCAGCAGCTCCGTGGCCGTGCCTACCCATTCGGTGCGGCACTCCATAAAGTCCACCACCCGAAACAGAAATTTCGGCAGTTCCGCCTTATGAATGTCCTCGCTGTTCTTGCGCTCCGCCAGCTCCCAGACAAGGTCGTTAAACTGCAAAGTCAGTTCCTGATATTCCACATCCCGCCCACTGACCAGCAGCGTAGCGGCGTTTCCGCTGCGCTTACGGCGCAGAATAAAATTGGTGTCCGCAGCGCCGATGATGCCGGTGGAACCGCTGACATCGTTAAAGGGATCGTCGCTGTCTTGCAGCTTTCGCAGGTGATGCACCAGCAAAATGGCGATGTTGAAGCCGTCGGCAATGCGCTTGATGGAGGAAATGTCGTCGTAGTCGTTGCCGTACATTCCCGCTTTTCCGGCGCTGCCCTTGGAGTCCCGCACCTTTTGCAGCGTGTCGATGATAACCAGCTTGGTGGCGGGATGCTCGGTCAGAAAGTCCGTAATCTGCTCCTCCAGACCGCCACCGATCAGCCCGGAGGTCACGGCGAAATACAGGTTGTCCGGGGCGCTGTCGGTGAGGTTGTAGAGTCGGTCTTTGATGCGGCGCTGGGTGTCCTCAAGGCTCAGATAGAGCACATCGCATTGCAGCGTGGGCAAACCCCAAACGGAATTTCCCTGCGCCACTTGCAGCCCCAGCCACAGCATCAACCAGCTTTTGCCGATCTTGCTGGCACCGCTGATGACATTGACACCCTGCGAAATAAGGCCGTCTACGATGAACATCGTCTTGCTCATCGGCGTGGACAGCAAGGTCTCTGCGTCCACGGTTTTCAGTTTGTTACCCATAGAAATTTCTCCTTTGTAGAATGTTAGAAATGAATTTTGGCAGGTGCAGATGGAAACGGCCACCCGTACCCGCTTTTCCCTCAAAAAAGCCCCGGAAATCAAGGCTTTCCCGGCGCTTAATATTCGACGCTGCGCCGCCGTCTGGCAGAGTCCGCCTTCTGCTTGCGTCGGATGGAGCAGCCGCATTCCGGGCAGTATTTCTGCCGGTTGCTGCCGGGTGCAAAGGGCTTTCCACACCGGTCGCAGAGCCGTGTGCGCTGCCGGTAAATATCGGCGCAGAGTACCTTGTCGGCGGGCAGAACCGCCCGCCGGAAGTACTTGCACAGCAGCGAATAGGAAATCGTCTGCACGCACACGCAGCCTTCGCCATCGTCCAACGGCAGACAGTTGCCACCGTCGTAGTTGGCGCACAGCCGCCGGATTAGCCGGTTGCAGCGTGCCCTTTGGGCGGGCGTCAGGCGCTTGATCTCATCCAACTTTCTTCACCTCCTTCTCCATCACATAGTTGATGACGCTGATTTTCGGGATCTTCAGCGTCGTGCCGATCTTCACGGCGTGGATGTACCCATAGTCGATCAGCTTGTAGGCCAGCTTGCGGCTGATGCCCAGCATCTCCCGAAGCTCTTTAACGGTCACGATGTCCGGGTATTCCGGAAACATCATCTGATAAAGCTCTCTGAGCTCTCCTTTCTTCATAGGTTTGAACCTCCTTTGTCTGTTCTGAAGCCGCATTTCTGCGGCGGTTTTTGCTTGCTGCCGCTCATCCGCATCGTTCCTGCCCCGGAGTCTCACCACGGCGTATTGCTTCTTTGGTGCGCTCTCGTCGCAGCAAGTTCCATATCATTCGCTTCCGCACTCGTGCGAAAGCTCATTCGTTTCACTGCTGCTCCTCTTCCCACAAAATCTTCGATTTTGCGGGAGCCCTGAATTATCGGGAAGTCGTGGCGTCACTTGCCGGAAGCATATCCTTTGGAGGCGGCGATTCAATTTTCAAGGTACACAGAGAGAATCCCCTCAACAGGTAGGCAGCGAGAAGGCCTGTTTTTTAACCCCCTCACTAATCAACTGGGAAAATTTTTTTGATTTGTACGAAGGAACTTTGAAAATTTCTTTGAAATCCTCTCTACTAACCAACTGGGAAATTTTTTCGGATTTGAACGAAAAAACTTTTGAGAATTTTTCTGCGAACCCCTCTACTACTTAATTGGGAATTTTTCCGGCAACAATAAAAAGAATTTTGAAGAAAATTTTTAAGCGCCCCTCCCACTAATCAACTGGGAACTTTTCTGGCAAATAACAAATAGGATTTTGAAGGAAATTTTCCAGGGCCTTCCTACTAACCAATTGGGAACTTTTTCGAGATTTTGGCAAAGTAATTTGAAAAATCCCCTCAACTTTTCAAAAGTCCCTTCTACTTACTCTGAATAAGGGGTGCCGTTTGGCAGGGTGCTTTTCAAAATTCCCCGCAAAAATATTTCTCCCTTCACTTACTCTGAATAAGGGGCGCCGTTTGTGGGGGTGTTTTCGAGAAATTTCTCAAATATTTTTCTATCAAGACGCAAAAAAGCCGCCCTCCCGATGATGGGAGGACGGCTGGTAATCACTATTGACTTATAGATGGCTCATATAGGAATAGAGCACCGGCCAAGCGGTCGGTGCCCTATTTCTAAGTATTCTTGTCCTGCTTCAGTTTCTCTTTAATAATTGCCAAACTTTTTTGCCTTGAAGTGTCTATCGAAAATCCAGCGACGACTTCTTGCATCGTTTCAGAACTCCAGTAGATTTTTAGCTTTTCTTTTGCACGCGTAATTGCTGTATAGAAAATGCCGTGTGTTATTTTTTCAGCGTTGCTACTCGGAATAACAACCTTAACTGACCTATATTCTAAGCCCTGCGCTTTATGAATTGAAACCGCATAGGCAAGTTGAAACGGTACGATGGTTTTTTTGCGATCTTCATCTGCCATTTCCTCTTCAAAATCAAATACATCAAATCGTATTCGGGTCACATCATCAATTATATCGATGAATTCTATGCCATCGTTTTGGCAATCTTGCTCTGTTAACGGGATCTCTACATCTACTGTAAATCTGATTCTACTGTCGAACAGTTCTATTTGGACAATTCGCCCTTTTAAATTATTATAGAGCAGAGAAAATCTGTCCGTGTCATTGAACAATATATGATCGCCAACTTTATATTTCCAGTCTCTCCAGACAACAGCCGTTTCTGTGTTAGCATTTTGGAAATAGCTATTCATATTATTCAAGCCAAATTTTCCATCATAGTTCAAGCATAAAATCACCTCATCCATTATCTCGGAATAGAGCACTCCTTCGCCAATATTTTCAGAAAATGGGCCGTCGATAACAAGTTTTTCCGTTATTAGCGCACCCTTATTTCGAGTCTCGTTCCAAAGCTCAATTAAACCGGGATCCTTTGTTCTCCAAGTACTTACGAGTTCAACATTCGAACCTTTAGTCTTAATAATATCCTTGGCATAAGTAAACCAATTACCGAAATCAATAGATTCTATCTGATAGGTGTCTCCCGCAAGTACTAAGAATGTATCCGGGCGCATTTTCTCGAGGAATACCTTCATTGCACGGTTATCAATGGTGCTGCATTCGTCTACAAAGATAACATCATAATCAGGAAGGTTTACCCTCTTCGTAAAACTATTGATGCTTACAAAACTGGCATCAGCCCCCGGATTATTAATTCGCCTCTGCAGATTCTGCAAGGCCGTATGTGTTTTGGTAAGAAACAATTTCCGACGCCCAGACAGCATTGTCGAGATCATATCGATTAGGGTCGTTTTTCCGGTACCGGCAGCTCCGTAAATAAGAAGTACGCGGGAGTTTACAAAAGCATATTTAAGAGTTTCTTCTTTTTTAGGATCAGAAAAAGCAATATTGCAATCTCTCAAGTATCTTTCATTGACTTCTTTTTGGCCTTTATTTGGGAGCTGCGATAGTTCCAGTAGTTTATTCAAAATAAAGAGCGTCGAAGCTTCATATGCTGCAATACAAGCAACATTTCCATCCGAAATGATTTCATACCCTTTCTGTCTTTCCCAATCGTCTAAGCAATCATTATATTTCTGGATTGCCTGTTCGGTTAAGTCTCCACCAAGATTGCAGTAAATTTCGCCGGTATCTTGCATAGACTTTACAATAGACCAGTATGGAACAGCGATCTCAGTCTTTTCTTTTTCAACTACTCTGGCTAAGTACTTGGCTTGACTTAGTTGACTTGTTTTACTGTCTGCTAAATCAGAAGCAAGTGGGTTACGCTCAAACGGAAAGCATTTTTTAGATAGGTATAAATCCCTGCATTTCCATTGCGGATTAAACTGAGACGGCATAACGCGTTCCAAAAGATCTTCGCGCAGATTCAGTAACAGATATCGAACTGTATATCGTCCGAAGCGTGTTGAACCTGTAGAATAGTTATCCCGCAACTGCTGTAAGACATCTTTGAAATAAGAGGTGTTTGTTTTATTGTAAACCGACTCCAAAAGATGCGAGAAATGTATCTCCCGAAGATCAATCATTTCCAGAAAATCCATACCTGTTTCTGTTAGGAATCTCATCAGGGCATCATATTCTCCATATTTTGAAGAAAGCTGAAGGCGCATATTAAGTATCTTTCCAAGCTTGTTCAAGCATTTGGGATCTACCGAAACACGCCAAGCTGTGATAATTTTAATTTCTGTATCGACACCCCAGAGATTAATGAATGATGGGACATAGTTGATTTGGACAGAATAGCCTGTAGAAATGTCAAGCTGGGTATATGCTGTAATTCGGTTATACTTTGACGCATAGATGTCCGCTTGCTGCAGTGTTACCTCAAAATAACGCTCTTTACCGACATAAAACGGAGTCCTTTTTTGAATATAAAACCTCGTATTACTGTTATGTTTCTGCTCAGTTTTTGGGTTTGAGAAAGCGTTCGCCACCAACTCATAGTATTGTTTATCCAGTTCATCAGTTCCGGTATATTCCTGAAATTTCTCCAAGTTCTGAAGCACGGTGATGCCGTAGTTTTCGTAGAGCGATTGGCGTATCTGCCACATAAAGCTATAGTACTTCAGCATTAGTCGTTCTGCTTGACCCTCCTCGGGAATCCGACGCCCAATATATTGCAATCCTCGGTAAAAATTTCCTAAGTACTTTGTATTTGCCCTTAAGAGTGAGTATTCCCACGCAAAGCCGGCGTTGGGATTTTGATAGCCATCTTTCATTGCATTCAACAGTAATGCTGAAATGCACAGATCATTCAATCTCGTCAGAATTCTCCGTGAAATGTTGTCGCGGCTCTTATTTAGAATGCTTAAATTGTCGATGCTTTCCGTGATTTCCGTATCACAGGTCTCAACGATTCGCTTAGCTTCTTCAAAAGAATAACTATGCCGTTCCAATTGGTTTACAAAGGAATGCCGCTCGACAATTTTTTCTAACCTCTCGCAAAAAGCTAAAACGCTTTCGTCATTGTTCAAGATTCCCTCTTCCGGTGAAAAACTGCCGGTTATACTGTCTTTTGCAAAATCAATACTGTTAAGAAAACTGGGCGACATATACTTCCAAAAAACTCTCTCATCTCCGCGTTCAGCGGGATTGAGAATCACAAACAGAATTCCCGGATCAAGGGATACTCTGCCACATATAAAAGCAGGAAAAGCGAGATCTTTTAGCGTGTACTTAATAACACCCTCGCGCTCAGTATAATTGCGTGTTCCCTTTATTTGGACATAGAAAGTCTGCTTGGGCCGCCTAGAAATGTCAGGGTCGGGAACAAACTCGAAAGTGCCATCGTGATTGGGCCACTTATCATCTGATGCAAAAGAAGTGTTGATTCTCCCATTTGAACGAAGAAATGTCTCCAAAACAGATACTGCCGCACGGTCATCATCGGAACGCACTGAGTGGGTTTTGATATGTCTTTCAATATTTGCATTTGTTTGATCCAGCACTATCATCCCTCATTTCTGTTCTTGCTTTCACCAAGTATGCACGATTATTGCTGCATATCTGTAAGTTGCAATTAGTTATCGTAGTAAATCGCAACCGGATGAACAACAAACATTTCATCTGCATTCTCAAAGAAAATTTTCATAAGTGCATTAATGGAAGTGCCTATCTCCGCAAAAGCTGAAGTATGCGTATTGCTTTGTGCCATAACCTTGTTAGTTATGTAGCCAACCACTTTAACTTTTCCTCCGTATTTGAACGCAGCTGTCGAAATATTATCGCGCAAATACTTCTCATTAAGAACAACAAGATAATTTGATATGCATAGAATCTGCGGATAAGGGATTATGGAGGCAAGCATATTAATCAACGCCTCTGCCGGCTTATACTCTTCCTCGTTTTTAGAAGTAGCAGCGTCAACAATATCCCGAACTTGCTTTTGCAGAGTTTTGTTTCTCTGCTGTCCGCGGTTAAGTCCCTGTACTTGTTGCTCCGCTTCCTTTTGAATAGAAACCTTTTGAATTTCTTTCAGCTCAGATACGAATCCACCTTCGGCAAACATTTTTTGAAAAAATGCAATGTCGAAAATATAGAATTCATCTTCAACTGAAATAAAATTTCCTATGTTCGCTCCGCCTAGAAGGCCATTCTCGCTTAAGTAAGACGCAAACTCATCAAAAGCATTATCGTGCATTATTTTAGTTTGAACATCTCTGACCATTTCATCATTTGCGACAGTCTTTAAATGTTCATAAGTGGCTTGCGCATTTGCATCTATGCCTTTTCCAAAAAGCTTGAATGCAATTTGACTTCCGAGATTACTGCCAAAATGGTTTTGCTTTTCCTTCTTTTTGCCCGCGCTTTTTTCCATTTCCTGAGACTGAATTAGACCGTCAAATATTTGCGCCAAATAGGAGTTGAGTGTGTCTGTATCAAGATAGATAAATCTACGCACAATACCACCTCTTTCTTTTATAAAATGGTTCGCTTCAACAATTCCACCGCACTCTCCTCGCTTGGGTCATTCGTACCCAGTTCGCCGCGAAACGCACGGGCGAGAATGGATTTCTTCATCAGGTCAATCTGGTCAAGGGCTGCTTCGGCGGCTTCTTTGGTCTGCTGTTCCTTGGCAAAAAGATCGTCAAGAATTTGAACAATTTCCACTTGCTCATCAATAGGTGGGATTTCAATATTTAGTTCTTTTATAATCGTCAAACTTAAATTCAATTGGTTTCCTCCAACTGCTTTTTCACGGATGTCCCAATAATTGCGCATAAAATAATACAATAAATACCTATTATATAGTAATGCACTCTGAGGCTCTAAGACACAAACAGCCTGATTCGTAGCTGCTTGAACACGCAAGATGCTTGCCTTACCTCGTGTCACACCCATTCCATACATAGCAACCAGAACTACACCGGGTTTGTAGCACCTTGCTGAACTATTATCTATTGCACTTTGAGTAATTTTCTCTTCTGTGTCATAAATGTCATTCCACTCAATCTCGCCCGTTTTTATCCAAGGGATGTCACCTTTATAAAAATCTGGAACTTTCCGTGACGGGGTACCTCCAGATCCCAATTTGCAACAATCTTTAATTTTCTTGTAAACCCATCGAGTATTTGCACTTTTTCTCCACTTCTTTGTCAACTCCCCGGTGAAGGCCTTGTGGAGAATAGCGGCTTTGCGAGTTTCAAAGCTATCCACCACGGCCTGTGCCTTTTCCTTGGCCTCATCCAGCTTGGCAAACAGACTTTCAATGCGGTCGACAATGCGCTGCTGCTCGGCGAGAGGGGGAATAGGAGTAGGGAATTCCTGTAGGTTTCCTAAACGAATATATGGTATAGCTGTCCCGAACATCTTGCCTTTGTTAAAATCGAACCATCTATATTTAAACCAATAAAAAATATAATCAAAGCAAAGTGGTTCTGCAATTTTTACTACATATGTCCGTTGATAGGCTTCAAATTTTCCGTTATAACGACTTATGTTATTGATGTCACCATTTCCGGCAAGTAATATAGCTCTACAATCGAATGAATATCCGTGGCATCGAATTGGCTCGGCTGCACAAGTAAAAAATGGATATTTGCCCTCATCGCTACCGTAATTAGCATCTTTCTTTCCGGTCTGAATTGTAGAAATTGATTTGAAATATGTCCAACACCAATTCTCTGGCAGCTTGTACGGCCACTCCCAATCCGACACCAAGGCCGCCTGCAAACGCTCTTCGGGCGTGAGGGCAGCTTCTTTTTTTGCTCTTGCCATCACTTTTCCTCCGTCAGAGCACGAAGCTCACGCACAACACTTTCCAGCAGATCGACCGCTTCCTCCAAATTTGCAATCGCTTCCTCGCCGCTTTCTACAGGGTCAGGGAGATCATCATAATCCACGATGGAGTCGTCGCGGATCAAGCCAAGGTCAAGACTATCGTCCGGATTCTTGGCGATCTCCTCACGAGTGAATTTGCTCCAGCGCTCGCCCGTGCGCTTGGACGGGTCTTCGTATCCTGCCACGAATTCATCAAAGTCGCTCTTGCGCAGCTGCCGGGTCTTGCCAAAGCTGTCCATATTGGTGCGCATATCGTAGAACATAACCTCGGTGGTGTTATCCTGCTCGGTTGTCCCGCGGGTAAAGAACAGCACATTGGTCTTGACGCCCTGTGCATAGAAAATGCCGGTAGGCAAGCGCAGAATGGTATGCAGATTGCAGAAATTCATCAGTTCCCGGCGCACGCTGGCACCGTCACCGGCGGCAAACAACACATTATCCGGCAGCACTACGGCGCAGCGGGCCTTGCCGTCCGCCTTCAGGCTGCGATAGATCACCTGCAAGAAATTCAGCTGCTTGTTGGAGGTCTGAAAAGAAATATCATCCCGTGTGGCACGCTCACCGCCCTTTTTCGTGCCAAAGGGCGGATTGGTCAGAATAACATCAAAATCTTTCAATCCCTTGGCACTTTGTGCGAGAGAATCCCCCAATGTGATATTGGCATTCATATTGTGCAGATAGGCATTCATCAATGCCAAGCGATGGGTTTCGTGCACCAGCTCCACGCCGTTGAACGCTTTGTTCTGCTGGAAATCTGCCTGACGGTCAGAAAGCGCATACATATCGTTATGCGCATTGACATAGCGGTTGGCTGCAATCATAAAGCCAAAAGTACCGCAGGCCGGGTCAAAGCACTTGTCGCCCAGCTGGGGTTTGATGAGCTCCGTCATCACATCGATCAGCACACGAGGGGTGAAGTACTGACCGGCACCGGACTTCTTCTCGTTGGCATTCTTCTCTAAGAGTCCTTCATACAGGTCGCCCAGACCTTCCTCTTTGGCCTCATACCAGTCCAGCTTATCAATTTCCGTGATGATTTTTTCGAGATTTTTCGGCTCCTCGATGCTGGAGGATGCGTTGGCGTAAATCTGCGCCACGCGGCCAACGGATTCTTCGCCCAGCTTGCTGAGCAGCGTATAGTAGTGCTTTTTCAGGTCAATGCCGGAACGGCTGGTCAAAGAGCCCCAACGATATACTTCGGGAATATCCTTATCTGCACCGGTCTCATCGGCCATTTTCAAAAACAGAATGTAGGTCAGCTCTGTCACATACTGGTGATAAGTAATACCGTCATCCCGCAGCACATTGCAGAGGTTCCAAAGTTTCTGTACAATATCTTGCGTGCTCATTTAAGCTGCTCCTTCGTAAATATAAGTGTTGATCTCGCGGATAATCTCCGCAAGCTGCCCGCCAAACTTCTTGTTAAAGCGTGCGAAACCGCCATCCATCTTGAACGCCGGTGCCTCAAAGGTCTCAGTATTGAGGATGCTCTCGTGAAGCATATATACCTTGATCTTTTCCAGCAGATCCAGCTGCATTTTGTTAAAGTGATGCGCCGAAATCAGTTTAGAAAAGGCCATTTTCACGCGGTCATCGTGGTTCACCAGCGGCGTTTTAAGTACAGCCCGACGAACAAAGGCGATAATGTCTGCCACGATCCGTTCATTGCTCACCGCGCTGGCCGCTTCATTCAAGCTGCTCTCGGTGAAATTCTCCTTATCCAGTTCCAGCTTTAACTCCCGAAGCTGCGCCCGAGTCATATCGCTGGGGCGGGTGCAGGCTATGCGGATCGCTTCGATACGGTCTTTGTTCTCATTGACATAGGCCACAAAAGAGTCCAGATAATCCTGCGGTTTTTCCGTGTCACCATAGCCGCGGGTCGTTTCCAAAAGGGTATCTTCCTTTTCGGAATAGTAATGTCCGCGCTTCTTACCCTTCAGGTTGTCAAACCAAAGCAGGAAATCCTTATCCTCCCGGCAGCGTCGCACAAAAGCTTCCTCTGTACAGATTTTCAATTCCTTCGCATATTCCCGAATTGTTTTTCCGCCTAAACGCTCGGATACATCATACTTTTGCTCATCGGTCAGATTGTTGCTCTTACGCTGCAATCTTGCCAAAATGCGATCTTTGACAGGCTGTTTGCTGGCCTCACCCGGACGGAACAAATCCTCCAACAATTCAGCCATTGATTTGCTGACGGAGACTGACTTCATATTGGAAGTGTCGTCCAAGTCCTCGTACACGCGAACTGCATCGAAGATATTGAAGTGAGTCTTTCCGATTTCCGGGCAAAGGCGAGTAGCGCGTCCCAGCATCTGCTCAAAGAGGATCCGGCTGTTGATCTTGCGCATAAACACCAAATTACAAATGGCCGGCACATCGATTCCGGTAGTCAGCAGGTCGACTGTTACGGCAATGTTGGGGTACTGGTTGTTCTTGAACTGCTTAATCACCTGCAAAATCTTCTTTTTGTTGCCTCCGGCAGTTTTGCCCGTGATTTTCATAATGGCATCATTGGAAATGCCATAGGGCTTGTAAATCTCTCGGAGCGTATCCACAATACGGTCAGCGTGTGCATCATTTACTGCGAAAATCAGCGTCTTTTCTCCACTTTCCGGATTAAGATAGGTCGATACCTCTTCCAATACTTTGCGAGTGTGATCCGGCAGAACAATTTTGCGGTTGAACTCCGACACATCGAAATCCATTTCATCGTCCAAAACTGCACCGTTCAAAAGTTCATTGGTGTTGGGGTCATATTGCGCCAAGGTTTCACCCTTCTTGAACTGTGCGTCATTTTCAATGAAATCCGAATTAATCAGATACGGAGGATCGTGATCCACCAGCCAGCCATCGATAACCGCCTCACGGTAGCTGTAGGTATAGACCGGCTCCCCGAAAATCTCGGTCGTGTGCAGGGCGGGCGTAGCAGTCAAGGCAACTTTCACCGCATCGAAATACTCGATAACCTGCTTGTACTTGCTCATATAATCATCTTGATTATCGTAGAGGATTTCTTCTTCCGTCATTTCACGGTCAAGAATATAGCCTCGGTGGGCTTCGTCCACAATAATCAAATCAAATGCACCGGGCATCAAATCCGGTTCTTCTGCCAGAATCGTGCGTTTCAAAAGCCCCTGCACCGTTGAAATGCTGACCTTGGTTTCCAGATTGATGATGTTGTCATCGATCGCTTTGATCTCATATATTTTGTCCAGCGTCAGCAGTTCCTTCAGCTTGACATCTTTGAAGGTGTCCATTGCCTGCTCACCGAGGGACACTCGATCCACAAGGAAAAGAATACGACGGAAACGCTTGGATTCCAGCATCTTGTAGATAAGTCCCAGAACAGTACGGGTTTTGCCCGTTCCGGTGGCCATTGCAAGCAAGGCCGTTCTCTTGCCGTCAACGATTGCCTCCGTTGCCTTATCAATGGCCTTGATCTGGTAGTCGCGCAGATTCAACCCATTAGGATCTGTCATAAACGAATTATCTGCCGCAGCCAGCGCCTGATTGGCCGCCGCTGTATTTTGACCAAGTTTTTCCATCAGGTCACTTGGGCTAAACCAGTTCCGAATAGGATACGGTTGATTTTCCTGTTCCCGGACATCCAAAAACCAAATACCAGACTTCGTCCGCAGCTGCTCTAAATATGCCCTGCCATTTGAAGCAAGGAGGAAGGGGACCTGATAACCATTCCAGTTTCCAACCGTATGTGGAATATCCTCCGGCTTAATATGTGCAGCATAGTCCTTTACCTGCACATTGATGGTAGATGCCACATCTTCCGACATCTTTTTTGCATCCATCAATGCTACGAGCTTCTCGCCAATGAAGAATGCATAATCCGCATACCCGTTTTTGTAAAAAGCCGAATTGGTAGGCCATTCGCTGATGGCAATGTTTCTCCCCTTTACAGGACGCGTTCCTTTGCTGTAGCGCAGGTTCTGCGTATCAGCTTCCCAACCAGAAAGACGAAGCTGCTCGTCAATCAAGCATCTGGTCTGCGCCTCATTCCAATTCATCATAGCGGAGACAGATTCTGACCGCCTTGCGCGCTCCTTCTGCGTTTTGCCCGAAGCGGCGGTCTTGACCACGGCCAGTTGCTTCGTCAATTCCTCGATTTTCCTTTCCTGCTCGGCAATAACGGATTCCAAATCTTCGTGCGTGGTCTCGCTCGGCATAACGAACTCAGGCGCAATATATCCCCAGTCTCCATATGTCTCCATAAACCAAACAGCAAGATTGTATGTCAAGGATAGCAATGTCTTTGCTTCGTCCACGGAGTCCGTACCTATATGTACTGCCGAGTTTCTTGTCTTGCGAAGAACATATAGCGTGTTGTCAATTTCGTGCGGCAATAAACCGGCTCGCTTCAAAATGCGAATTCGATTTGCGTGGGTGTTGTCAACAGCCGGCTCCGCAATGTGCTCGAAGACAAGGATCTCCTGCACTAAGCGCTCGGCAAACATTCCGAGTTTATAGATACAGGCATTGGGATCAGAATAGACATAGGTTTCTGCGGTCGCGCCGATCTGTGCCAATGCAGGCCAGTATCGATTCAGAAAATCAAAATTTGATTTCATAAGCAGTCTCCCTCGATTTTTGTTAATTCATTTAGCATTTGATATAAGCACATCTCCAAAGTGCCAATTTGGCACTTTGGAACCACCGTGCTGGCACTTTGGGATTTCGCCAAAGTATCAATTTGATACTTTGGAATTCTCACTTCTCATCCGACTGCCACTTCAACCTTTTTGCCGCTGAAGGCCACGCCGTATTTATAAATCGTCCTGACCCCGGAGGTCGTCAGCTCGGTTTCGTATTTCTTATCGTTGATCTGCTGCAAGGCCGTCTCGGACAGCTTTTTCAGCTTTTCGTCGCTGCAATTTTTCTCCGCTTTCAGCTCGATCAGGATGCCCGGAAGTTCCTTTTTCGTGGGCTTCAGCTGAATGTCATAGCGCCCGTCGCCGGATTCCCGGTTGGAGGTCACGAAAGCACCTCCCAGCAGGGCGCACAAGCCCAGCATAAAGCCGTGGTAGAAGTTCTCCCCGGCGGTATCGAAGGAGCTGACCGACTGGGTCAGCAGCGTCTGTATCTGCGCTTTCAGCCGTGCGTTATCGCCGGAGAAGATGGCCTCCTGAACGGAAATCGCCGTGGACGGCGGGATCAGATTCTCCAGCCGCTGCAAGATCTCCTTGTTATACACCAGAGAAATCTCCCGGTTGGGCAGGGAGACCTCACACATAAAATCGCCACTGAAGGAGGGCGTGGTTTTCAGTGCCTTCAGATAGCCGGTCACCAGCAGGAAGCTGTAAATGGTGGAGGGATTGCTCTTGATCTGCGGATAGATCACGCCGGTGTCGATGAAAGTAGTGAAGGTCTCGCCGTTGACCAGGGAGGTCAGACGGTTATAAATCTCCTCATCCGCCTGGGCAAGCACTTCCCCGATAATATCGTTGCTGCCGGTGGAGACCCAGAAGGGTCTCGGCTCGCACTCGTTGCTGAAGTAGTTGACCACCGACCACGGGTTGAAAATCTCCGTCTTGCCGAAGCGGTAGCCGTCGTACCACTGGCAAATTTCGTCGTACTTATCGGCAGCGCCGTAGTATTCCGCCATCTCCATCACCTCGTCGGCAGTGAAGCCGAAGTAGGCGCTGTATTTGTTGTCCAGCACGGAGTTGATGGACAGGTTGTTCATCCCGCTGAAGATGCTCTCCTTGGCCACCCGCAGAATGCCGGTAAGGAAGCCGAAGGACAGGTGCTGATTATCCTTGAACCCGCCGGAAAACAGGTTTCGCATAAACCGGATGACCTTGTCGTAATAGTCTTTCTGATAGCCCTGCTGGATGGGGGTGTCATACTCGTCGATGATGATAATGGGCGCAACGGCATAGTGCTTGTGCAGCATAGCGGACAGATCCAGCAGCGCCGACGCCAGCTCTACCTCGCTGACCTTGCCGTCTGCCAGCTTTTCATAGGTCTTTTTGCTGTACTCGTCGCACTTATCGCTGTTCAGCAGTTCTTTGTGCCGCCGGGTCTCCTTTGCAAAAATATCCCGAATAGCCGCAAAGGTCTCCTCCCAAGTGTCGAACTTCACATCCTTGAAGGTCAGGAAGATCACAGGGTACTTGCCCTGATAATCCCGGTACTTCTGGCCGCAGGCCCAGATCTTCTTATCCTGGAAGTAGACGGAAGTATCCTTGTCGCTCTTTTCAAAGTAGGTGCGTAGCATATCCATATTCAGCGTCTTGCCGAAGCGGCGGGGACGGGTAAACAGCGTCACCATCGGACGCTCGTCGATGAAATCCTTGATCATCATCGTCTTGTCGATATAATAGTATTCCGACGAGGCAAGGCAGTAGTTGGACACGCCGATGGGCAGGGGCAGCTTCGGCGCGCGCTCCGTCTTGCGGAAAGCGCCCGTCTTGAGCCGCTGATCCGCCGGCTTCTGCGTATCAGCGGGGATCAGCCAACGATTGCCCTGCTTTTTCGCACCGGCGATTCTCCCATTCTTGCAGAGCGTCGCAACTCTCCGCTCCGTTATATTCCAGCGCACTGCTGCCTCTCTTACCGAGATCATTTCAGCCATAGGGGATACCTCCACGCATAAAATCACAAGTACATTATACCCGGATAAAAGAACAATGTCAACAAAGTTCGGAACAATGCCGTTTCAAAACAGCATTGTTCTTTTCCGCACACAAAACAAGCGGAGGTCATCGACCCCCGCTTGCTCGTTACCCATATACAATTTCCTGCATCACGATCTCGTTCGCTCGGTTTCGGATGCCGTTCATCTTCCGCACCCACGACTGCGGTTCGCTGGCCTTCAACCTCTCCGTCACGCCCTCGGAGTCTGCGTATTGTTCTACCAGCCGAAGAAAGAGTTCCTGCGCCTGCTCCTCGATGTCCGCAAGGTGCCCGCCCAGCGTACCAGCGGTCAGCAGGTTATAATACAGTATCCGGTGATGCTTCTTCAGATAAACTCGCCGCCGCTGGCCGTAAATGCCGATGGGGCGTTCTTCTTCGGGCGGTAAGCAAACATCGGGTAGGCAATAGTCGCCCTGCTTTGTGTAAGTGCCGCCCAGCTGCTCAAATAGCGATTCCATATGTGATCCTCCCATTCAAAATTTCCCCGGCAGGTCTGCAACGCAAAATGCACCTGCCTTTCGGTTACAGTCTACCAAAACCGAAAGGCAGGTGCGAGTGTGCGAATTTTTAAATCGCACATTATTTCTTCATCTTCCTGCTGAATTCATTCAGCGTCTGGATATGCCAGAGGCTTTTACGGGTAATGGAGCGGAAGGTCAGGGAGCAGAAGAAATCTACAAGAAAGATTTTCGGGATACAGAACTTTAGCCCCTTCTGGAAGGCTTTCAGTGACCCACGGCTGCACCAGTTGTGGACGGTGGTCAGGGTATAGCCGGTCAGGGCCACCACATCCTTTACTGTGACCACATCCGGGTATTTGCGCAGCAGCGTTTCATAGTAGCCGTGCATCTGCCGCAGCGTGTCCTCCGGCAGCTCCTTGGAGAGCCTCGCCACATAGTGGGTGCCGTACCATCCCTTCGGCGCAGAATAGAGTTCTGGAAAAATCGCCCGCTCCTCCAAGTATGCTTTCACATCCTCTTTGCGAATTTTATAGCACCGGGTTTTCTTACCCGACCACTCGCAGGGCACCTTGCCGCTTTTGAGCAGATGCAGCGCCGTGGACTTGCTGATGTGGCATATTCGGAAGAATTGCTCCTTGTTCATCACTTCAGGAACGCTGTCCCAGTTAACGGGAAATACATCCATTTGTAACACCTCAAAAATAGATTTTCGTCGGTTGGAAGCTCTATCCTGCGGTGTATGGCCGTCTCTCGATTTTTCTCTCCTATCTTCCCGCATTTCTCTCCAAAATCGGGAAAAATGCCGATTTGAACCCACTTTTAAAAAAGCCCGTCCCGCAAGGCTTTCCGAGCGAAAAAGCCTGATTTCAAGCGGCTTTCGGCGGGTACGGGGCTTACAGAAACGACCCCAAAACGGACACCCCCGTCACAGTTGCATAAAAGACTCGAAATCAGTTGTACCTCACGGTACCGTGGGTTCGAATCCCACTCGCTCCGCCATCAAGAGCCTGTAATCAAGCCGATTACAGGCTCTTTCCTTTTTCCGAAACGGGCAATTCCGTGCTCTTTCACTTTTTCGGAGAGAAAATCAGAAGTTCTCCCCGGCACCGATCGACCCCCAGCGGCTGCTGAAGTCGCCGCCCTCCGGCAGGGCAAGCCCTGTCTCCATCGCCTGTGCCGAGGTGATCTTGGACTTGTAATCCAAGTGAGCGTAGATGTTCGCCGTGGTGGTAAAGTCGCTGTGTCCCAGCCACTCCTGAATGTGTTTGAGGGGAACACCGTTGGCCAGCAGCAAACTGGCGCAGCTATGACGAAGGTCGTGAAAGCGCATCCGGCGCAGACCGTGGCTTTCCAGAAATTTCGGGAATGCGTTGGTCAGGTACTCCACCCGCATCCGCTCCCCCAGCTCATCCACGAATACAAAGCCGTCATACTCATAATTGTAGCAGTTGCCGCAAACCTGCTTGTTCAGCTCCTGCGCCTCTTTCACCTGCATAAAGTATTCCCGGAAGCTGCCGATGAGCGGCAGGGTACGCAGGCTGGACTTGGTCTTGGCGGATTGCTGTTCGAACTCCTGATACTTGCCGTCGATGATCGTTGAGGTCACGGTGCGCTTTACGGAAATGGTGCCCTGCTCAAAGTCGTCCGCCTGCGTGGAGAACAGGTCATCCAGCGTGGGTAAAGTAAAATCCGATTTTCTCATTGTGTTGTCCTCACTTTCATAGTTTTTTCTTTCGGGGTTTTAGGGCACGCCCTAACGAGTGTTTTTGCGCTCCGGCCCTGCCGGGAGTAAAAGCGCACTGCTCGCTCAGATGACGCAGGCATCGGCGGCAGGGGCACTGTTTGGCTCCGACAGGAGTAAAAACAGTCTGCTCGCTTAGACTGCGCAGGCGTAATTCTCGTTTACTTTAATTCATTCAAAACTGCTTCCAGTCTGCTTATAATTTCCACTTTCTGAAGCTGTGGAAGCTCCGCTTTCAGGCCGTTCAGCATCCGAAACAGACGGTAATTCCGCTCCGTGATGGCCGCTCTGACCTCTTTTCCAAGCCCCAGCCGCCGCAAGTATTCCGACAGCGGCAGAGAACAGAACCGGGCATTTTCCAGCAGCTTCTGCATATCCTTTGGAGGCGGCGATTCAATTTTCAAGGTGCACAGGGAGACAGTCCCCTCAATAGGTAGGCAGCGAGAAGGCCTGTTTTTTAACCCCCCTCACTAACCAACTGGGAAAAATTTTTCGATTTGTACGAAGGAATTTTGAAAATTTCCTTTGAAAGCCTCTCCACTAACCAACTGGGAAATTTTTTTGGATTTGAACGAAAAAACTTTTTAGAATTTTTCTATGAGTCTCCCTACTAATCAACTGGGAACTTTTCGGGCAAATAACAAATGGGTTTTAGAAATATTTTTTAAGTGCCCCTCCTACTAACCAATTGGGAAATTTTTTGAGATTTTGGCAAAGTAATATGAAAAAATCCCCTCAACTTTTCAAAAGTCCCTCTACTTACTCTGAATAAGGGGTGCCATTTGGCAGGGTATTTTCGAGAAATTTCTCAATTTTTCTATCAAGACGCAAAAAAGCCGTCCTCCCGATGATGGGAGGACGGCTGATAATCGCTATTGACTTATAGATGGCTCATATATAAACAGGGCACCGGCCAAGCGGTCGGTGCCGAGATTTTCTGCACATCCACGTACTCCGAGATCTTTGTGATCCTTATAGTACTGAACCGCATCAAGTTTAAACTGTTTGTCGTGTTGCTTTGCCATATGAGATCCTCCTTCAGCTTGTCTCTATTGTACCATGCTTATTGTGTATTTGGAATTTCTCATTTTGGCTTGTACTATTTATATTCTAGCACTAGAGGGGAATAAGGGGCCATTTGAATGGCTGGGCTAAATAAAAATGATATTGAACAAATTTCACTGTTGCAGAATGTTATCCCTCCGACATTATACACCACACACTACACCTTTACCGCGGCGACCAGCAGAGCGGAAAATGGTATAGAAATTGTCTGCAAATGGCGTTTTTTGAGCATCTATCAAACGGAACCGGTCATCCGCTAACCGAATCATGGTTCGGCAGCGGTGCATCAAGGTCGGGCGCATCTCCAAAATAGTAGAAAAAGTAACGCATCTCCTGTTCCGCCATGCGGCCGGCTTTCAGTTGGCGGAAAGTCTCTTTCAGCAGCGGCTCCCTCGGGTAGGGCAGGGAGCGCATCTTGATGCTGCCGTCGGTAATGACCATATAGCGGGCGTCTTTGTCCGGATCATCCAGGCGATGGTATGAAACACTGCCGGGGTTGAGCCACTCCATCCCGTCACCAAGGATATGGACGCACTGGCGGTGGGTGTGACCGAAAACCATGCGCCGTCGGGGAGCGGCCCAATATTCTTTTGGAGTATGCCGTCTCCAATGCTCCTCAAATGCATGGCGGCATTCGATCACCTCATAGCTTCCCGGCCGGTACTGGTGCTGCACCAGATAGACCCACCCGTCCGCCTGAAACACGGCGCTTTCAGGGAGAGAATCTATATAGGCTACCTGTTCGCCGGTCATCCGCTCCAGATTATGGTGGACCCATTTGTACTGCCCCGCGGGTGCATGACGGAAGTCCTCCGTATGAAAAACCCGGACCGCATTGCCATCGTGATTTCCCTTTACTAAAACAGCTCTGGAACAACTTTGGAACCGCTCGATCACTTCGGCGGGGGCGGTGCCATAGTCTATCATATCCCCCGCGAAGCAGAGAAGGTCATATTCCCTCTCCTGCTTCAAAACCGCGTCCAGCGCCCAGATATTGGCGTGGACATCTGACAGTACTATAACTTTCATAGGCACATCTCCAGAATTTTCCGTACATCCTCCGGCGTCAGCGCTTTGTACCCCCTTAGCACTTCCCCATGGCAGGATTTGCCTGCCATTATATCAAAATTTCTGCTGTCAATCCCAATCTCCGTCAAGGTGGACTGCAATCCCAGCTTATTAAAGAGGAAGTCCTCAGTCAGCTCTATGCTCCTTCGGGCAATATCCATAGTCGGCAGAGACGGATCGATGCCAAACACGTTCACTCCATACTCCCGGAAGCGGCCCACCGTAGTATCGTCCAGCACATATTTCATCCAGCGGGGAGTGAGGATAGCAAGGCCCAGGCCATGGGTGATGTCGTAAATGGCTGAGAGCTCATGCTCGATGGGATGACAGGTCCAGCCACAGTTCTGCAGCGCTCCGGCCATCCCGTTTATTGCCCAGGAGCTGGTCCACATGAGATTGGCCCTGGCCTCATAGCTGTCGGGCTGCTCAAGGGCAACAGGGGCATACTTTATCACCGTCTTTATCATGCCCTCCATAAATCGGTCCAGCATATACATACTGCCGCCCTCCGGCACAAAGTATATCTCCAACAGGTGGGACAGGATATCCGCACAGCCACAGGCTGTCTGGTATCTGCCCACAGAATAGGTCTCCGTGGGGTCTAGGAAGGACACCTTGGGCTGCATACAGGGATAACCCCTGCCTATCTTATCTTTGGTCTCAATGTTTGTGATAACGCCGCCGTTGTCCATCTCGGAGCCGGTGGCCGCCAAGGTCAGCACCGTTATAAGGGGCAGGGCCCTTTCGGGAGCGGCGGCGCCCGATGAAAAGTCCCAGGGGTCCCCGTCATAGCAGGCCCCGGCGGCAATATACTTGCTGCAGTCCAGCACCGAGCCGCCGCCAACGGCTAAAACCACATCCACCCCCTCCCTCTTGCAGATATTGGCCCCCGCCCGGACAGATGTGACCCGGGGATTGGGGTCTATCCCGGAAAGCTCGAACAGCTCCAGCCCGGCCTCCTTCACCTGGGCCGCCACCCGGGCATACAGGCCGCTCTTTTTTATAGAACCCCCGCCGTAGCAGAGCAGGACCTTTTTCCCATAGGCCGCAAGCTCTTTCCCCAGATTACCCAGCTGGTTGGGGCCGAAATAAACTTTGGTGGGTATATCATAAATAAATGAGTTCATAATTTGTATTCCTTTTGTGATTTATATTGTAGTTCTTATTTGCATAAATTATGCTCAAAACTATACCAGCGGGCGAAGTGCGGCGTACAGCTGCCGGTAGCGCTCATAAATTTCCATGTACCGCTCGTGCTGCCGCGGGTCCGGGTAGTAGGTCTCTTTTTCTCTCACCATTTGCGCGGCGGCCTCCTGCAGGCTCCCGAAGCAGCCGATAGCCGCCCCGGTTATCATGGCGCTGCCCACCGTACCGGAGTCCGCCGTGTGGAGCGCGGTCATCGGTATATTCAGCACGTCCGTCTTCATCTGCATCCACAGGCTGGACGCCGCCCCGCTCCGTTCTGCGTAATTGCTTTCGCTATCCTCTCCTAACGGATACATAGGTTGCTCAACAGGGGGCAAATCCGCCTCTCCATCCTCCGTAAAGAGGTAAACATAGGCGTTTTTGCCGTCCCAGACCACCTTTTTGACGATGGTGCGCAGCAGGCGGCGTTTTTCCTCCAGCGTGGCAGAATCCACCGCACTGGCAAAGGATTCGATCATCTCCTGATGGAAGGCGAACTCCTGGTGGAGCATCCGGCTCTGCTCGGTGAGGGCTTCCAACTCGGAAAGTCTTGACCGCTGAGTCTCGCTCTCCCGATGCAGTTCGTCGATCTGCTCCATGACGTACTTCGCGGAGGTGTCGCTGGCAACGGACAGGGACTCCACCAACCGCTTGATGCGCTCTTCCGTCTCGGTGTGCTTTTCCCGGAGCAGCGCAAGCTCTGCGTCGTAGCCCTCCTTGCTGCCGCTGATGACCTTCTTGGTCTGCGTTAGCAACTTGGCAAGAGTTTCTTTATCGGCGGACAGCTTACGGATCTCCTCGATGATCTTAGCGTCCAGCGTGTTGCCGTTGCAGTTCTTCATGGCGCAGACCGTGCCGTGGCTGCGCTCCTTGGTGGAGCACATATAGGTGTAGATCAGCTCACCGTCCGCCGTGCGGCGGTTGGTCAGCTTCGGGCGCATATAGTCGCCGCATTCGCCGCAGCGCAGCAGCCCGGACAGCAGCGCCACGTTGCTGCGGGGTCTGCGGTAGCTCTCGAATTTGTTCACGTCCAGCATGGCCTGCACCTGCACCCAGACGCTGCCTGAAATGATGCCGGGATGCTTGCCCACCGCCACGATCCATTCCTCCATGGGACGGATCTGGTTCGCCTTGCCGGGGCGCTGGAGGGTGCGGTTATAGGCCATGATGCCGTGCTCGCCGTCAAATTCCGAACGCTCGGCAAACAGGTCAACATTGTTTTCTTTCAGATACTGATACGCCGTCTCGTCGGCGATCATGTAAACTGGGTTCGTGAGAATGCCCCGGATGGCAAAGCGGGTGAACTGCTTGCCGCGCTTCGTGACGCAGCGGTGCTCCAAAAGATATTGGTCGGTCTTGCTGAGAGAGCCGGTCTCCATGAACACGGAGAAGATCGTCTTGACCAGCTGGATTTCCTCCGGAATGGGCTTGAGCTTGCAGGCCTTGCGCTCCTTGCCGTCCACCGTTATCTTGGATTCACTCTCTGAAGCGTAGCCGGTGGGCGTGGTGCCGCCCAGCCAGCGCTCGGTCTTGGACAGCTCATGCATATTATCCCGGATGCGCTCGGCGATGGTTTCCCGTTCCAACTGGGAAAAGACCGACGCGATATACATCATGGCGCGCCCCATGGGGGAGCTGGTGTCGAACTGCTCGCGGATGGAGATGAAGTCGATGTGCCGGTCGCCCAAGTCCTCGATGAGCTTTGCGAAGTCACCGATGTTGCGGCTGATGCGGTCAAGGCGGTAGACCACGATGGCGGCAAATTCAATTTTCTGCGAGTCCTTCATCATCTTCTTGAACTGCGGGCGCTCCAGATTGCCGCCGGAAAAGCCCTCGTCCTCGTAGACCAGTGCGTTTTCCGCTGCATCGTCGCCAAAGTGCATGGCGATGTACTGGCGGCACAGCTCGGTCTGGTTCTCAATGCTCTCGCCCTTGCCGGTGAATTTGGACTTACGGGAGTAGATGACATATTGCTTCGGCGTATCTTTCGTTTTCATGGCGGCACCTCGCGTTATTCGTTAGGTTGATGGGTAATATTATATCGGATTGGAATCCATTTGAAAAGATACCCAAGGGAAGAATCTGAAAATTTCTGCGGGAGGCAGAGGTTTTCGCGCGCTGACCGTGCCAGTTCGGAGCGCATCGCTCATGTGCATTGAGAAAATGATTGATGGAATGAGCGATGCATGCTATTTAGAACATTATTGTTTTCGTCATCGACTGCATTCTTGCAGTCTCGCCGCGCGATTTTTGCGCATTGCTACTTGTCATACGTCAAGTTTATTTTGCGTCACAGCTTGTCATATGACAAGCTGCATCGTAAAAACCGCCGCCCCAGACGAAAAATCGGGACGGCGGTTTTGTTATGCAAGGTTTCTCAGATATTCTTCCACGTTCTGATACGAAATACCGTCTATCACTTGGCTTTCCCCGCGATAGAGGACGAACTTTCCGGTGATCGGGCCGTAGCGGTGCTCGGTCTGGGCGCATTTTTGCTCGTCGATCAGATGGCGATACTGCTGCGGGACAGCTTCCTCGCTGTGCTTGATCTCAAAAATCCGACAGGAGCCTGCCTCCGGGTCAAACACCACCATGTCAAATTCGCCCACGGGGAATTGCAGGACAAATACCTGCTTCTTGGGGTTTGCCAGCTTGGTTTCCAGCAGGACGATATCCTCCAGCATCCGTCCTTTGATCTCGGTCAGGATGCGCTGCTGCACAGCGGTGCGCTCTGCCAGAGACAGCGTGCTGAACGTTTCATCCAGCAGCAGGCTCCGGATCAGCGCATCCGCCTGCGCATAGCGGAGTCCCGGCTGCGCGATCACCGTGCGGCTGGACTTCGTGCTGACATCCGGCAGGTGCAGCACATCGATTTCCCGCGTTAAGTCCAGCAAGTCCAGATACTCCTTGATCTCCGCCGCGTGAACATCGTCCAGCGCTACGGTCTGCTCTGCCCTGTTGCGGATCTCCAGCAGCTTCCGCAGGCTGTCGGTGACAAACGCAAGGTCAATGCGGTCGAGGATGTCCGTCGGGTTCTTCCGATCCCGGCGCAGGTTGCTGACGGAAATGCCGAGGTCGTGGGACTTCCAATCCTGCGACAGCACCTCCAGCGTGAAGCGGTGGTTGATGTCCTCCACGACCCGGTTGATGGCGCTGGTCAGCTCGCCCTTCTCGTATAAATCCCGCAGATGACGGAAGTGCCCCTCGTACTGATAGCAGCGCAGAGAGTGCTGGATGTTGCGGGCAATGGCGGTATCCACGTATTCGTCAGTGCTTTCCTTGCTGGCAAAGGTGGAGGTCTCGTTATAGTGGACGCCGCCGAGACTCATAGTGCCGCCATATCGAATGTACTCGTCGATGCCATGGATGCTGAGCACGGACTCAAACTCACGGTAGGGGATGAAGGTGTTGTGCAGCAGAATGCAGCGGTCGTAAAGCTGCTCGTCCTCGGTGAAGAGGAAACCCAGCGAGTCCGAGCCAGAGAGCACGATCTTCATGCCGCAGGCCGCAAACACGTCAGAAAACAGCGCCGCGCCCTCGATGAAATCCTCCATCAGCGTCACCTCATCGAGAAACACATAGCGGAAGCCCTGCGCTTCCAACTGCTTGAGGTCGCGGTTTACATCTGCCAGCGTATCTTTTGCGGTGATCTGAATGAACGCAGTCTTGACAAGCTCCGTGTTGCTCATCTCCGCAAAAATCTGGCGGATCATGGTGGCTTTTCCTGTCCGGCGCAGGCCGTAGAGGGTAAGCACCTTGTCCTGCTGCCCGCCATAAATGTAGTCGTGCAGCTGTCGGAAGCACTCGCGCTTGCGATAGGCCCGAACAGGCGATGCAAAGGAGCGCAGCGCCTCGCCAGTGCGGACATTGGTCGTAAATGCGGAGGTATCCGCAGGTTTTGCTTTTGGCAGCTGCTTCTTCAATGCTTTCAGCTCCTGTTCCAGCGCCTTCCGCCGCTCGATCTGCGCACGGAAATTCTCCAGTTCGTCCGCAGAAATATACTTCTCCCGCCGCTTCTTGCTCTCCGTCCAACGGTGGTAGAAATACTCCTTACCGTTAACGTTTTTCTTCGTGATGGAACCCGCAGGTAAAGCAGAAATCTGCTGTTCCAGCTCCGCCGCCCGTGCCTGCATTTCAGATAAGTCCATAGCGCACCTCCTGTGAGATACTATTCTATGCAGAATTATGCCCCATTATACCCTTGAAATCAAGGGTATAATGGGGCATAATTATTTTCTTCGAGCTGCTTAGCTACTAATATTCAAAGCACTTTCCTCAGCGTCTTCCTTGGTATTATACTTTCCCAAGTGAAATAGAAATGGTGCCTTTGGCATAACCATCATCAAGCCTATATCAGTGAAAACGAACGACAACATGCATGCTCAACCGTGTGCCCCTCAACGGGAAGAAGGGCAAGCATGCCCACGTCTTTATTGACGAGTTCCATGTGGTATTTGTGAATGAGTTCGCGGCGCAGTTCGTCAACTCTGCACGACGGCAGTTCCGTAAGCGCAGCGCACAACTCTGACGATAGCTCCCGCGTGAATAGTTGCTGTTGTACTACCATTTGCTACGTCTGAAATAGTTGCTCTTTTAGGATATCAGAAGTCAAAAATTGTGGGAAGAATACTCGGTATATTACTTGTAGTAGTTTCTGCGTTGTAAATAGATATGACTCACAGAAGGTAAAGAAAAGAGGGATAGAAAAGAATCAGGCGTTAGAAAGAATTTCACGGAGGAGATCAAGAAGGCTTTTGCCGCCCAACGTGCGCATGGGCTTTCTATTGCTCCAGTGCAAATGATCTTTGAGCTTTCGGTTTAGATCTTTTACACTTGCAAACTTTTCCCAGTTGTAAAAATAGCGCCGGTCGTTTCGATGACTCCGCTCTACCTTGCCGTTATGCCAGACGTTCTGGGCGGAATCAGCTTGTGCTGCATGCCGGCGTTCTTCAAAGCAATGTCAAACGGACAGAGTTCCGTATCGCTGATATACTTGTATGTAAACTCAGTCCCATTATCCGTTTGGATTGTCTGAAGCTTGAACGGAAATATTTTTTGAAGCATTTTGAAGAACTTTATCGAGTTTTCCGATGTATGCTCCTCAAGCCCGTAAATAAATCGTATTCTGGTGCATTCGTCTATGGCTGTCCATTGGGTATAAGTGCTTTTCGTCCCGTCTTGCTGCGCCTTTCAGGCAGTTATACGGCACTTCTTTAACATCTACCTGCACTTTTTCCCCCGGGACGAGAATCTCGGGATACCGGCGGTCACTCTTGCGTATGTTTGGCTTTTCCTGCTTGCCTCCGCACAGTCCGAGTCTTTTGGCAGCATAGATCCCGAAACCGGCGTTTGCGCAAATTTTGTTGACTATTGAGAACGGAATCTGTATAATGAAAGCAAAAGTATTCTGAGCAGGAGGACGAAATGCATGGCGACGATCAAGGATGTTGCTAGGATAGCGGGCGTGTCCGTGTCGACCGTCTCTCACGTGGTCAACGGAACCCGATACGTTAGTCCTGAGAAAGTCCGGAAGGTCGAGGACGCTATTCGCCAGCTGGACGAGCTCCCGAATTTCATCGCAAAACGGAGTGCATTGAAGAGCAAACTGTCCGAAAGCCGCTATGTGCTGATCTTGCTGTCGAAAAAACGCAGCCTGTTTCAGAATCAAGTCAAGGAAAAGCTGGAAGAAATCGTAGAGCAGAAGGGTTATATCGCCATTTCGCTGGCGTATGACCTCGATGAAGACCGACTGGCGGCCATTCGCGCACTGGCAGGAACGCTGGATCTTGCGGGAATGGTCGCTTTCCCGGACCGGGAAGGTGTGCTTTCCGGAGCCTTTTTCAAAGGGCTCCGGTTTCCGGTGGTTCTGATTGGGAACCCCGTGGATCGGTTTGCCGCAGACACCCTGCTGCCCGACACCTTTGAGGGCAGCTACCGCGCGGTGCGGCACCTGATTAAAAACGGGCATGAGCGAATCGCTTACCTGTGCGAGTCGGAAGTGTGCGGCACCCAAAGGTTTGAAGGCTACAGGAAGGCTCTGGAGGATTCCGGCATTGCGTTGGAAAAAGTGCTGGTCCGCGCGGGCTTGAAAACCGAGGCGTTGGCCGCCGAAGCTATGGCGCAGATCGTCGCGGCAGAGCCTGCGCCCACCGCGGTCGTGATTGCCGACTCGCTGCCTCTGATTCCCGCCATCCGGTATGGAATCGGCCACAACATCGCCGTGCCCGGTGACCTCTCTGTCGTCAGCCTGAACGATCCGGAATGGGCCTCGCTGACGACGCCGGAGCTCACTTGCGTAGATAAGCAACCACAGCAGTTTGCGCTTTCCGCCGCGGACCTGCTGTTCCGGCGGATTGACTGCGGCGAAACTGCAAACCTCTCTTCGCCCGCGCATGCGTACTGCACGAAAACTCTCCCCTCAATCCTCAATGTGCGCAACTCCACCTGTGGAATCGGCCGGGGTCCCTTCGGGGAACGGGCAGCGGGTGCGGGCGGCCTTGCCTTATCCGAAGTGGAAAAGGAAAAGATTCGGCAAAAGCAGTATACGGCGGCGATCTCATTCCACTATATGGGCAAGGCGTGGATGCGCCTGCAGGAAAAGGGTATCAAAAAAGTCTTCGACGAGCTTGGGATTTCCATCATCGCCGTCACAGACGCTCATTTCAACGCGGCGCTGCAATGCAAACAGTTGGAAAGCATCAAATTTCTGAAGCCGGATCTCCTAATCTCGATCCCCGTTGATACTATGGGCACCGCGGAAGCCTTCCGCTCGATTGCGGACAGCGACACCCGGTTGGTGCTGATCACCAATGTCCCGGAGGGACTCACCCCGAAGGATTACATCTCCTGCATCTCCGTAAATGAGCGAGCCCACGGGGACAGTATGGGCCGCGGGTTGGGCGAGTACATGGTACGGCACGGCCTGAAATATGCGGGGCTGATTTGCCACGGCGAGCAGAACTTCTTTGCCACAAAGCAACGGGACGGCGCGGCGGAACAGGTTCTGACGGAGGAATACCCGGAAATCCGGGTGTGCGGAAAAGTCAATTTTCTGACAGAGGTGGACGTCTACCAGAAAACACTGAAGCTCATCGGGATGTACCCGGAGATTCAGGCTCTGTATGTTTCTTGGGACGGTCCCGCGCTGGAGGTGATAAAGGCCCTGACGGAGCTGGAGCGCACGGACATCGCGATCGTCACGGGAGATCTGGACTATGCCATCGCCATGCAGATGGCACAGGGCGGCATGGTCAAAATGATTAGCGCGCAGTGCCCCTATGAGCAGGGGGAAGCCATCGCCATGGCGGCGGCCAACGGCCTGCTGGGAAAAGCGGTCCCCTCCTTCATCGGGGTGGAGCCCATCAGCATCGACCGGGAGAACCTGCTGAAAAACTGGAAGGCGATCTTCAAGGAGGATCCGCCGGCGGCGTTGCGCAACGCGATCAACCGCAGCACCGGCGCACTTTAACGGCGGTTCGCCGCGTTCAAACCGACCGACAGAATATCAAGCGGATAAGCATCTGGAAGCAGGGCTTATCCGCTTTTTACATAGCGTCCGCGCAAGCCGGGTTCCCGGAATTTTTCATTGCCCCTATCCCCCGCGCGGCTTTTCGGCCGCGTTTTTTTGGCGCGGTAAAGAAAATTTGCGCAAATATACACGAAAGAACGAGAAGTCAAGGCATCTTCCAACGAGCAAACGGCCCGGACAGTCTAACGCAGGTGTCAAAGCATTGCAAGCGAAAAGAAAGCTTGATTGGAAATGCCTAATTTTGTCCCTTGTATTTGGCGAAACAAACGAATTTTCTCAAAATTGCAAGTAGAAATTGACAATCGCCGCAGCGCAGAGTATTATAATGGAAGTAAAACTAATTTGCGCAAATTTATAAAAATAAGAAAGGAGCAGACATGAAACTCGGTTATATGACAAACGCGTTCGGCCCTCTGGTAGGAGAAGGAGGCGGCGTTACAAGCATTAAGGACATCCGGTATCTGACCCTTTGCGACGACGAAGCGGTGCTGAAAAAAATCACAAATGCAGGCTTCCGGTATATTGAGGTGTTGGAAGGGAACCTGACCAAATACGGTTCGGACATCCAGGTGCTCAAAGACATGCTGGCCCGCTACGGTGCCGGCATGATGAGCGTCTGCGTGGGCGCCAATTTTATCTACCCAGACGCGCTGGAGGACGAGATGTTTCACATGGAGACAGTCGCTGCTCTGGCGGAACAGGTAGGCGTTTCCTACGTGGCGTTCTGCGGCGGTGCCATACGCGGGAAAGGCGTCCAGACGGGCGACTATGCGCTTCTGGCCAAAGGGCTGAAGGAGGCAGAAAAGGTCTTCGCCGCCCACGGCATCGAGGCAAGCTACCACCCGCACCTCGGGTCCATGGCGGAAAAGCCGGAGCAGATCGACCGACTCTTTTCGGTGAGCGACATCAAGATCTGCCCGGATCTGGCGCATCTGGCTGCCGGCGGCGGAGATCCTCTGGAGATCGTCAAAAAGTACTACGACAGAATCTCCTTCGTCCACCTGAAGGATTTGGACGAAAACGGATTTGCCCCGCTGGGCACCGGGCACGTCGATGTCGAAGGGGTTCTGCGGTTTCTGAAGGAAAAGGGATATGCAGGAGATTATCTGGTGGAGGCTGACGGCTTTGCCGGCGACCCGGAAGAAGCCTGCCGGACATCGTACCGTTTCCTGCAAGGCAAGCTGATCTAAAATTCCTCCCGTCCGCGGCTTCGGTCAACGGCGCGCGGCGCAGGAGGGCATCTTAGAATGGGAGGATTTTACAATGAAAAAACTGAATGTGGGCCTGGTTGGTGCCGGGTTCATGGGAAAAGCGCACTCAATCGGGTATTCCGACATGCCCAAGTATTTCTGGCCGGCCCCGGCCGTGCCGGTTTTAAAAACAATCTGCGACATCGTCCCGGAAATCGCGGCGGACGCGAAAGAACGCTTCGGCTTTGAAAAATGCTGCACGGACTGGCGCGACATCGTCAACGATCCCGAGATCGACGTGGTAAGCATCTGCACGCCGAACAACGCCCACGCCGAAATCGCCATCGCTGCGCTGAACGCAGGGAAGCACGTACTCTGCGAAAAGCCGATCGCCTCGACATTGGAGGACGCGAAAGCCATGGCGGAGGCCGCAAAGAAAGCGGCGCAAAAGGGGATCATTGCCATGAACGCCTACCAGTACAGGCGCGTTCCGGCGATCGACCTCGCCAAGAAATTCATCGATGAGGGATCCATCGGCAAAATCCTCAACGTGCGGTGCACCTATCTGCAAAGCTGGTCGGCCGATCCTGCCTCCCCGCTCTCCTGGCGGTTCCAGAAAGACATCGCCGGCGCGGGGACGCTTGGCGACATCGCCTCGCACGTGATCGACATCGCCCAGTATCTGGCGGGTGACATTGAGGCGGTAACCGGCATGATGCAGACCTACATCACCGAGCGGCCGGTGCAGGAAGGCGGCACAGACCTGCTGGGCACCGTAAAGCTCGGAGCCGACGCGAAGCGGAAGGCCGTAGACGTGGATGATGAGGACAGCTTCCTCGTGAAGTTTAAAAACGGCGCGGTAGGCAGCATCGAGGCCACGAGAAACGCCTGGGGTCGCAACAACTTCATCACGGTAGAGCTTCACGGCACTCTGGGCAGCCTCTACTTTAACTACGAGCGACTCAACGAGTTGCAGGTGTGTTTGGCTGGCGACCCCGACGACAGAAGGGGCTTTAAGACAATCTACACCGGCCCCGCGCATTTTCACGGGGAAGTGACCTGGAACATTCCCGGAATGAACATCGGGTACGGCGAATTGAAATCCATCGAATCCTACGAGTTTATCAAAGCGGTGGTAGAAGGCAGACAGCCGTCTACCAGCTTCGCAGAAGGGTATCGAGTGGAACGCGTTTGCGATGCCGTGAAACGGTCGGCGGAAACCGGACGTTGGGTAACGGTGAACGATTGATCGAAGCGCCCATTTGACACGCAGCCCAAAGCCACATATCATAAGAGTGACCCACAACGGTAAAAAGCAGATTTTCAAAATCGTGCAGACCATTGCCGACGACGAGATACACCGGCCGGAAGCCCGAGAGAGGTATCTGTCTAAATTTCAAATTTGCCAAAAGTCCACCGCAATTTTCGTGAAATTGCGGTGGACTTTTCCTTGATACCGGCGCAGCAAGTTCACCCTGCAGCTGCTCGGAAGGCGCTCTGCCTTAAACGTTCCATACGGATTTGAATCTTGACAAATTTCGGATTTAGAGATATGCTATTTTAAGCTTAGAGGGTACCTGTTTACCTAATCATTACAGCAAAGAAAGAGAGAGGTACAACATGAATATTTATAGTGACGCAATCGAGCAGCTTGGTATATTCACCATCGTCGGCGGAATTTTGGCTATCGTCGCCACAGTTTTGGCCTATGTGTTTATCGTCCCCGAAAAACGCCGCGAAAAGCTCAATGCTTTCGGCAAGTTCCTCCACGATACCTGCAATTTCAAGTACCTGATCGTAGAGAAAATTCTGCAGGCTCTGTACATTTTCTTCACGGCAGATATGATAATTCTGGGCTTCTTCATGCTCTTTGCCGCGCCTGAAGACTACTTTGGCAATCGCCACTGGCTGGGCGTCTACGGCATCCTGACCATGATCCTCGGACCCATTATGATCCGACTGGTGTATGAACTGTTGATGATGGCAGTCTTGCTGCTGAAAAACGTAATCTCCATCAACAATAAGCTCCGCAGCCAGAACGGAAACGAAGAGAAGAACGGCATTTTCATGGCCCCCGACATGGGCGACCTGCGCCAGCAGCTTCGGTCTAAGGCAGCACAGCCTCAGAACCCGCAGCCCAAAGTCCCGCAGAGCGCACCCGTAGCCAAATTCTGCGGCAAGTGCGGTTCGCCGTTGAACGAAGCCGGCAAGTGCCCCAACTGTGACAACAATCAGCCTCAGGCTTAAACGCAAATATTAAGATTATGCCCCGAGCGGAAGCAATGCCGCTCGGGGCTTTTGGTTTTATCGGGAAAAATCTGCCGAAAGTCCCTTGAATTGAAAACCGCTCTCTTGCCCTCTCCGCTTTCTTCATGATAAAATAAGGGAAAACCAAAACGGAGATATCTTCCATGTTTGCCCTTACAAACGAGCCTTAACTTTTCTTATACTCGAAAAAATGCACTCCAAAGATTGATTAAATCAACTGTGTTAATTATAGCATTTTTTGATTTTTTCAATAGAATTACGAAAAAAGAGTTAGTTTTTGGCAAAGAAAGTAAGAGCAAAACAACTTTTAATAACAAGAGAAATGTATATGGAGATGAGATAGGATGAGAATATTTTTATGCGGTGGAGGTTGTGGACAACAAACAGTTGATGCAAATAAGAAATTAAATAAAGTTATAGATCATAATAAACCTATATTATATATTCCACTTGCTATGCCAAGTGAAAGATATCCAAGCTGTTATGAATGGATTAAAGATGAATTAAAAGGGGTTGATGTTCCAAATATAGATATGGTTGTTTCGGGTTCTGATTTATTTAATAAAAATTTAGAAAATTATTCCGCATTATTTATTGGTGGTGGAAATACTTTTAAATTACTAAAAGATTTGAAAGATAGTGGTTCATTTGAAAAAATAAAAATTTTTATTGAAAATAACGGTATTGTTTTTGGAGGAAGTGCTGGTGCTATAATTCTAGGGCAATGTATCGACACATGTAAATATGCAGACAAAAATGAAGTTGACCTTAAAGATTTAATGGGTTTTGATGTAGTAAACCATTTTTCTTTTCTTTGTCATTTTACAAATCAAGATGAAGAAAAGACTAAACTAAATAAAAACTATCTGCTAGAATTATCAAAAAAGGAAAAAATAATAGCTCTCCCTGAAGAAGATACTATTTATTATGAGAATGGCAAATTTGAAATTATTGGAAATAGACCATTTTATATTTTTGAAGAAGGTAATATGATTTCGTATAATGTAAATCAAGATAGGTTAATTGAATTTTTAAAGTTAAATAGTGATGCTGATTTATTTAAATAAGCAGCCCCCAAAACGCCGAAAGGCTCCAAAAAGTCCGCGCGCAATTCGGGCTGTAAATCCCACAAAAAAGCGCACAAATTTTCCTCGCTTCCCGCACCGCGCATAAAACCAAATTCGCACGGAAAACTACCTTCAAAAAGGATTTTGGAGGACATTATGAACGAGATGTTTTGTTTTCAGTGCCAGCAGACGGCGCACAACACCGGCTGCACGGGCAAAGCGGGCGTGTGCGGCAAAAAGGCCGATACCGCAAACAATCAGGACGACCTCATCGGTGCGCTCATCGCGCTCGCCTGCACGGATAGGCGCAGCGAACGCACAGACGAACTCATTTTAAAAGGACTTTTCACGACAATCACGAACGTAAATTTCAACAATGATACCATTCTCATGTTGAAAAACGAGACTGAGCAAGCGTGCAAAGCCCTTTCGCATACCTTTACGCCTTATGATATGAGCAAAATCTGGAACGCCGACGAAGACACACGCTCCCTAAAATCGCTTCTGCTGTTCGGCATCAAAGGCATGGCGGCGTATGCGTACCACGCCCGCGTCTTAAATCGCACCGATGACATCGTGAACCGCTTTTTCTACGAAGCCCTAAAAGCTCTCGGCGAGCCGCTTCCCGCAGATGCCCTGCTCGCGCTCGTCCTCAAGACCGGCGAAGTCAACCTGCGCTGCATGAAGCTCTTAGATGAAGCAAATACCGCGGCGTTCGGCGACCCCGTCCCCACGCAGGTGCCGCTCACCATCGAAAAAGGCCCGTTCATCGTCGTCAGCGGCCACGACCTGCACGATATGAAGCTTCTGCTCGAGCAAACGAAAGACCGCGGCGTCAACATCTATACGCACAGCGAGATGTTGCCTGCCCACGGCTACCCGGAGCTCAAAAAACACCCGCACCTAAAGGGCAATTTCGGCACCGGCTGGCAGAATCAGCAGACGGAGTTCCACAATATCCCTGCACCGATTTTGTTCACCACAAATTGCCTCATGCCCGTGCGGCAAAGCTATTCCGACCGCGTGTTCACCACATCCGTCGTCTCTTACCCGGAGCTGCAGCACATCGGCGAAGATAAAGACTTCACGCCCGTCATCGAAAAAGCGCTCGAGTGCGGCGGCTACAAAGAAGATAAGCACATGACCGGCATGAACGGCGGGCATTTCGTCACCACGGGCTTCGCACACAACGCCGTGCTTTCTCATGCCGAAAAGATCATCGAGCTCATCAAAGCCGGGAAAATCCGCCGCATTTTCCTCATCGGCGGGTGCGACGGCGCCGCGCCCGGGCGCAGCTATTATACCGATTTTGCAAAGCTCACCCCTTCGGATACCCTCATCTTAACGCTCGCCTGCGGCAAGTACCGCATCAACGACCTCGACCTCGGCGAGATCGACGGCCTCCCGCGCATTTTGGACTGCGGCCAGTGCAACGACGCGTACAGCGCCATTAAAATCGCCTTCGCGCTCAGCGAAGCGTTCGACTGCACCGTCAACGACCTTCCCCTCACCCTCGTCCTCTCGTGGTATGAGCAAAAAGCCGTCTGCATCCTCCTGACGCTCCTCTACCTCGGCATACAGAATATGTATCTCGGTCCCACCATCCCCGCCTTCATCTCCGAAAACGTCCTACAAGTCCTCCAAAAAAATTATAACCTCACCCCCACCTCCGAGCCGGAGAAGGATTTAAACGCCATTCTACAAATGAACCACTAAAAAGCCATTACCCCGTGCAGCTTTAAAGTTGCACGGGGCTCTTATCATTTCTCATTTGACCGATCTTTTTCGGCTTTGATACGTTCGATTTCTTCCTCTATTATGCACCGAACTGATCGAATACACATTGGCCGCAACAATATCTGCGATCGAACGAAATCCGTGGTCTCGAAGTGCTTTCACTCTAAATCCGCCTTTTTCACGATTAATCTCTTCTACCGGAATATCTCGAAGCACGTCTAATACGTTTCGGGTCACGACCAGATTTGCTGCTTTTTCAATATCTATCTGCACGTTGTCTTCGTACTGTGCAATCTCATCCAGTTCTTCCAGCATCATGCGATGTTCCTGTATCAACCGCTCTGCATCCGCCGTATCAAAAAGCTTTGCCAACTGTATTCTCTCCTTTTCTGCCGATTTCAGTTTATTTAAAGTATGACGTAACAGTTCTTATTTGTCAATATTTCTCTATGCAAACCTCAAAACTTCTCATTAAACATTAAATACATATTTTTCCGAATATTGCAAATGATTTTCTACCCTACCCCCGCCTGTCGCTTTTCCGCTCACCTTACCTATTCTTCAAATTAAATATATTTACATTGTACTTTTCCCGTGCTATGATGGTCTTAACAAAGACGAAAAGGTGATTTTATGGCGAAAAAGCTGGCACATATAAGTGAAGATCATTCCCGCGAGCAAACCGTATACGAACACCTCACCGGCACGGCAGAGCTTGCAAAGCAGTTTGCCGCCGCGTTCGGCGCGGAGGAAGACGGCTATCTGCTTGGTTTACTGCACGACATTGGCAAGTACAGCGATGCCTTTCAGCATCGATTAGACGGCGGCGTGCGCGTAGACCACTCCACGGCCGGCGCAAAAGAAGCTTGCGCGCACGGTGTCGGGTATCTGGCGCTCGCCATCGCAGGCCATCACGGTGGTATACCGAATTTCGGCTCCCGCGCCGATACCAAAAACGACGCTACCCTCTCGGGCCGCTTAAAACGCGACCTCGAACCGTATGACGATTGGAAAACCGAAGTCACTCTGCCGCCGGTCAAGCCCTTTAACATGCGAGAATTCAACACCGGGTTTCGGCTCTCGTTTTATATCCGCATGCTGTTTTCTTGCCTTGTTGATGCCGATTTCATCGACACCGAAACCTTTATGGACGGCGCACTTGCCCCGCGCGGCAACTACGATGCACTCCCTGCACTGCTCGACCGCTTGGAAACGTACATCGCACCGTGGTATCCGCCCAAAGCCGAGCTCAACCGAAAGCGCTGCGCCATTTTGGATGCGTGCAAAGCCTCCGGCAGCACCGCTGCACCGGGTGTTTATACGCTTACCGTGCCGACGGGTGGCGGAAAAACGACCGCTGCCATGGCATTTGCGCTGACCGCTGCCGTGCGAAACTGCATGAGCCGCGTCATCTACGCCGCGCCGTACACGTCCATCATCGACCAAAACGCCGATATGTTTGAAAAAATCTTCGGCACGGAAAACGTCATTGAGCACCACAGCAGCGCGGAATATCTCTTTTCCGAAAGCCCGAACCCCGCAGAGTACCGCAAAATGCTGGCCGCAGAAAACTGGGACGCCCCCGTCATCGCCACGACCACCGTGCAGCTGTTTGAATCCCTGTTTGCGAGCAAACCCGCCCGCTGCCGCAAGCTGCACAATCTCGCCAACAGCGTGCTCATCTTAGACGAAGTGCAGACGCTGCCCATGCCGTATCTAAAACCGTTCACGGCGGCGCTTGCCGAGCTTGCCCGAAAGTACGGCGTCATTGTCGTCCTGTGCACCGCCACGCAGCCCGCGTTAGACGGTGTTTTTGCCGATTTGAAAATTGACCTGCCGATCAAAGAGATCTGTCCCAATGTCCCTGAAAATTTCGAGACCTTCCGCCGCACGAAAATCGCGCAGCACACATTTGACAGCACAGAATCGCTCACCGCCGAGCTCACCACACTGCCGCAGGTGCTTTGCATCGTCAACCGCATCGCAGACGCACAGAAAATCTATCAAGCGCTGCCAAAAGACGGCGCGTACTGCCTCACCACGCATCTGTGCCCCGCCCACCGCAAAGCGCGCATTAAGGAAATTCGCGAACGCCTAAAAATCGGCCTGCCCTGCCGCGTCGTTTCCACCTCGCTCATTGAAGCCGGTGTCGATGTGGATTTCCCGCGCGTCTACCGCGAAGAAGCCGGGCTTGATTCCGTCCTGCAAGCCGCCGGCCGCTGCAATCGCGAGGGCAAGCGCCCGTTAGATGAAAGCCTCGTGACCGTCTTCACCGTCCAGAACACCACCCCGCCGCCCTACATGCGCCAGCCCGCCGCAGCCATGAAGAACATTTCAAAACGCATGGAGGACATCACTTCGTTAGCTGCAATCCGCGCGTATTTTGAGTTCTATCGCGATTTGTACGGCAAAGAAGATCTCGACCGTGAGAAGATTCTCATAGCGTTCGAAAACGAGATGCTCCCGTTCGCCTCCGTTGCGGAAAAGGTACGGGTCATTGAAAACTGCACCACGCCCGTGTATATCCCGATCGACCAAGGCGAAGCCCTCGTTGAGCGGCTGTATCGCGGCGAACGCAGCCGCACCCTGTTCAGAAAGCTCGGGCAGTACAGCGTGAACGTCTACCCGCAGCAGCTCGCTGCCCTGCGCGAAGCCGGCGCCGTGCAGAGCATCGACGGCGGCGCGCTCTATGTCCTCGCCGATCCCCGCCGCTACGACAGTGCCCTCGGCCTCACCCTCGACCAAACCGAAACCGCTCTGTTTATATAAAATAGAAAAGCCGGTAAGGCAAACCCTTACCGACCCTTCTATATAAAATAACAATAACTATTTCTATCCACACTATCTGTAAAAACAGACAGCGACCTTAACTTGATTTTATCCCATATGCAGTTGGGCTTTCAGCGCGTCCTGAAGGACCTGCGAAAAGTTGATGTTCTGCTCTAAAGCAGCGGTGTTCAACCACGCGGGAATGGTCAGCGTCTTCTTGACGGCTTTTTCAAAGTGCGTTTTGGCGTATTCTTCCACGTCCACGGTGATGATGTTCACGAACGCGCCTTCCGTCGGCACTTCCAGCTCGGCGGCGACGTCTGCAAGGCGGATCGCGTCCACAGGCGAGGGCGCCGGGGCGGCTTCACCGTCTTTTTTCAGCCAGTACAGATACCCGGCAAGGCAATCGACCGCCATGCGCAGCGCCTCATCGAGCGTTTCGCCACAGGTGGACAGATCGCTTAGATCGGGGAAAACAACAGAATAACTGCTTTCTTCCTTAAAAAAACAAGCGGGATAAGCTGACAGCATAAAATCGACCTCCTGATATAGTCTAAGCAGAAGCGGGGGAGATTATTTCAAACCAGCCTGCTTCAAAATGGAATTTTCCGTGCCTTTCAGAATGTCCTTGCCGGGCTTCGTCGGGTGTGTATAATGGCGGTGCGAACCCGTCTGTATCTTGAACACCCAGCCGTCTTCTAAAATGATCCGTTCCAACTCCTTTGGCTTCTTCGGCATTTCAATTCCCCTCCTAATTCAAGTTTATTATACCATATAACACGTATTAAATCAATACGTGTTATAAAATGATCTTATTATTTTTGTAAAAATCACATTGATTTCAAGTTTTATCTTGACAAGTCAATTCAAACGTTATATAGTTGATTTATAAATTACCATTAACTGAAGTTTGAAAGGAGTTGATCTTATTGATTCAGTTGGAAGTCTGGGGCCCGTATGCGTTATTCACACGCGGAGAGATGAAAGTCGAGCGTGTAAGCTACGATGTCCCCACCCCGTCCGCCGCGCGCGGTATAGTTGAAAGTCTGTATTATCATCCCGGAATACGCTGGCATATCCGCCGCATCTACGTTTTGAACCCCATCGAGTTTACCACCATTCGGCGCAACGAGGTAAAAAGCAAAATTCTCGGGGGCACCGCCATGCGCATCGCGCAGGGCAAGGAAGATGAGCCGTACCTCGTCACGACGAAACAAATTGTCCAGCGCGCCTCCATGGTGCTGACGAATGTCCACTATGTCATCGAAGCGGAGTTCGAGATGCTGCCGGAAAAAGCCGCACCCGGCGATAACCCCGGCAAGTTTCAGGACATCGTCACGCGCCGCATGAGAAAAGGCCAGTGCTTTTCCACCCCGTACTTCGGCTGCCGCGAGTTTCCCGCACACTTCAAGCAGTGGGAGGGTGGCCCGATCCCGACGATTGACGAGACGCGCGACCTCGGCTTTATGCTGTACGATTTCGATTATTCCGACCCACAAAATATCACGCCCCTGTATTTCCGTGCCAAAATGGAGCACGGTGTCATTCAGGTGGCCGGCTGCGAGGTGTTCAGATGATCCTGCAAGCCTTAGTTCAGTATTACGAAGCGCTCCTTGCCCGCGGTGAGATTGACCGCCCGGGCTGGAGCAAAGTCAATGTCAGCTGGCGTCTGGACCTAAACCCGGACGGTTCCCTTTTCGATGTTTCTCCCCTCCAAAAGCCCTCTCCAAACGGTAAAAAGATGCCGCCGCAGCGGCTCGCCGTGCCCGCACAGGTCAAGCGCTCTTCCGGTGTTGCGGCAAATTTTCTGTGTGATACGTCTTCCTACCTGCTCGGCGTGGACGACAAGGGTAAGCCCGAGCGCACCAAAGCTTGCTTTGAAGCCAGCCGAGAAAAGCATCTGGAAATTTTGAAAGATACCCCCGGTGAGGCTGCCGCGGCCGTCCGTGCGTTTTTCGATACCTGGAATCCCCCCTCTGCCGTCGAGCACCCTGCTTTGCAGCCCTATCTTTCGGAAATTTATAAGGGCGGCAATCTGATCTTTTATTATAACAATAAGCCCGCGGCAAACGACTCTGACATCGCCGCCGCGTGGCAGCAGGCCTATGATTCTGCTTCAGATTCCGACACGCCCACCCGGTGCAGTGTCACCGGCAGGCTCGCCCCCGCCGCGCGTCTGCACGGCAACATTCAGGGCGTGCGCGGCGCACAAAGCTCCGGCGCATCGCTCGTTTCGTTCAACGCCGATGCCTTCTGCTCCTACGGGCACGAGCAGGGCGAGAACGCTCCCGTCAGCACCTACGCCATGACCGCCTACACGCAGGCGCTAAACTACCTGCTGCGCAGTGATAATGTCCGCCGCATCGGCGATGTCACCGTCGTATATTGGGTGGAGAATGCCGATCCTGCCATCGCCGCATTTGCGGGAGCTATGCTTTTCGGTCCGCAGGAGCAGTCCGATTGGAGTGAAAACGACATTTTAGGCGCAATTCAAAAACTTGTATCCGGCAGAACAGCCGACCTACAGGACATGCACCTCAGCCCCGATACACACTTTTACATTCTGGGGCTCGCGCCGAACGCCGCGCGTCTTTCCGTTCGCTTTTTCTGGCAGGATACCTTCACAAAGCTCGCCAAAAACGTGAACGCCCATTACGAGCGTTTGGAGATCACCCGCCCGTCCTACGAAAAATTCGACACGCTTTGGCCCTACACCCTCGCGCGCTCTGCCGTCCGCTTTTCCAAAGACTGGAAAAAAGCCGATGAAGAGCTGCAAAAATCCTTCCCGCGCCTTTCCGGCGATCTGCTCACTTCCATTCTAAACGATACGCGCTACCCCGCCACTTTACTAAACGGCACCGTGCAGCGCATCCGCGCCGAGCACGATGTCACCTGGGCGCGCGCGTCCGTCATAAAAGCTTATTATTCTAAAAACGAAGACCCGCTTTGTCCAAAGGAGGTTTTGACCGTGTCCGTAAACAAAGAAAGCACCAATATCCCCTACAATCTCGGCCGTCTGTTCGCCGTTCTGGAGCGCACGCAGGAAGCCGCAAATCCCAACATCAACACCACCATCAAAGATCGTTTTTTCAACTCCGCTTCCGCTACGCCGAGCCTTGTGTTCCCCACGCTCATCAATTTAGCGCAGAAGCACCTCGCAAAGCTCAACGAGGGTCAGCGGATTGCACTGGATAAATCCATCGGCGAACTTTCGGACAAGCTCGGCGAAACCTTCCCAAAGCAGCTTATGCTTGCAGAACAGGGCGCGTTCCAGCTCGGCTATTACCAGCAGCGTCAGGAATATTTTAAGAAAAAGACAGACACCACCGAACAGAAAGAGGAGGCATAACCATGCGTGAACCCATTCAAAACCGCTACGATTTCGTGATCTTATTCGATGTGGAAAACGGCAACCCCAACGGCGACCCCGATGCCGGCAACATGCCGCGCGTAGACCCGGAAACCGGCAACGGCATTATAACCGATGTGTGCTTAAAGCGTAAGATCCGCAACTACGTGCAGGACGTCAAGGAAGATGCGTCCGGCTGGCGCATTTACATTAAGGATCAGGTGCCGCTCAACCGCAGCGACCTCGAAGCCGGAGAAGCGCTCGGCATCGGCGAAGAGCTTGCCGAGATTCAAAAAGGCAAGGACGCCAAAAAGATTGTGACAAAACTCCGCAGCAATGACCCGGATATCGACCTCAAGCTCCGTGACTTCATGTGCAGCGAGTTTTTCGACATCCGCACATTCGGCGCAGTCATGACAACATTCGTAAAGGGCGCTTTAAACTGCGGTCAGGTACGCGGCCCGGTGCAGCTCGGCTTTGCCCGCTCCATCGACCCCATCGTGCCGCAGGAGGTCACCATTACCCGCACTGCCATCACCACCGAATCCGACGCCCAGAACAAAACCACCGAAATGGGCCGCAAATACGTCGTGCCCTACGGCCTTTACCGCGCAGAGGGCTTCGTTTCCGCCAACCTCGCCCGCCGCGTGACCGGCTTCTCCGAAGAAGACCTCCAAATGCTCTGGCAGGCCATTCTCAATATGTTTGAAAACGACCACAGCGCCGCCCGCGGCAAAATGGCCGTGCGCGAGCTCATCATCTTCAAGCACGCGTCCGAGCTTGGCAATGCCGCTTCCTATAAGCTGTTCGATGCCGTAACGGTTAAAAAGGTCGACGGCGTAGCCGTCCCACGCAAATTCTCCGATTACACCGTCACCGTTTCCGAAGACCTGCCCGAAGGCGTCACCTGTGAACGTCTTTTCTAAATGGATGCGCGTGAAGACGGACTTTTAATGTCCGGCATCCAGCACTTCGCGTTCTGCCGCCGCCAGTGGGCGCTCATTCACATCGAGCAGCAGTGGCAGGAAAATGCCCGCACCGCACAGGGGCAGTTCGACCACGTCCGCTGCCACGATGAAACGTTGTCCGAAAAGCGCGACAACGTTTTCACCGTGCGCGGCATGCGCGTGTTCAGCCGTAAATTGAACCTCTCCGGCGCGTGCGACGTCGTAGAGTTTCATAAAGACAAAAACGGCATTTCTTTAGAGGGGCAGTCCGGATTTTGGCTGCCCTACCCCATCGAGTACAAGCACGGCCGCGAAAAAGAGACCGATGCCGACCGCTTGCAGCTCTGCGCCGAAGCCATGGCACTTGAAGAAATGCTCGTGTGCGATATCCCCGCGGGTGCGCTCTACTACATAGAAACGCGCCGCCGCGAGGTCGTCCCGTTCACGGAAGAACTCCGCCGCAAAACGGAAGACACCGCTGTCGAAATGAACCGCTATTTCGCCCGCGGCTACACACCAAAAGTCAAACCCGGCAAGCACTGCAACACCTGCTCGTTAAAATCGATTTGCCTGCCGGTGCTGTGCAGCCGTGCAGACCCCGTCTCATACCTGCGCGCCCACATTTTTGAAAGCGAGGAGGATACTCTGTGAGACAACTGCTCAACACCCTGTTCGTGCTCAGCGAAGACGCGTATCTCTCCGTAAACGGCGAAAATGTCGTCATTAGTCGCGAGCAAAAGGAAGTCGCGCGCTTCCCGTTGCACACGCTCGAGGGCATTCTCTGTTTCTCCTATGCCGGCGCAAGTCCCGCTTTGATGGGTGCCTGTGTGCAGCGCGGTGTGGACATCGCGTTTTTCTCCCCGCGCGGGCAGTTTTTGGCACGCACCGTCGGCGAAGAGCGTGGCAACGTCCTCCTGCGGCAAACGCAGAATCGCGTGTCCGACGATCCCTATCAAAGCTGCCGCTACGCCCGCGGGTTCATCCTCGGCAAGGTCTATAACGCCCGCTGGGTCTTAGAGCGCGCCACGCGTGACCACCCCCAGCGCGTACCCGTGGAAGCGCTTAAAACAGCCGCCGCACAAATGGCACAGTCTTTGCCACTCATCGCCTCCTGCGAAGGCCCCGCGCAGCTGCTCGGCTTAGAGGGCGAAGCCGCAAAGCTGTATTTTGGTGTGTTTGATCACCTCGTTTTGCAGCAGCAAAGCGACTTCCGTTTTACCTCGCGTAGCCGCCGGCCACCGCTCGATAACATCAATGCGCTTCTGTCGTTCGCCTATACACTCCTCACACGCGACTGCACCGCCGCGCTCGAAAGTGCCGGACTCGACCCGTACATCGGCTTCATGCACCGCCCAAGACCCGGTCGCCGCAGTCTCGCACTCGACCTCATGGAGGAGCTGCGCGCCGTGTATGCCGACCGCTTTGTGCTCTCCTGCGTGAACCGCAAGATCATCATCGCAAAACACCTGCAAAAGCAGGAAAGCGGTGCCGTGCTTTTAACGGACGACGGCCGCCGCGCGTTTCTTGGCGCTTGGCAAAGCAAAAAGCAGGAGCAGATAGACGGGTGTCCGTAAAACAGTTAATCCTCCGTATGGCTTAGACCATGCGGAGGATTTGTTTATGTCTAATCTTCAAACTTGTTGGCGGCAAACGGTTTGTCAAAACCGTTTGCGGACGGCAAGTCCACAAGGGATAGACGCACAAGCGTCGCAAGGGAGTGTAGCTCCCTTGACGGAACGAAGTGTCGAAACATTCTCGGTCGGGCAGTTTTCTTCTGCTGACCGGGAATGAAGCTCCGCAGGACGCACTACTCTCGACAGAGAGTATAGAAGTGCGCCCTTTAGTTCCTAAAGGGATTTTCCGTTTTCGCTTTTCAGAAAATTCCTTTGTTATATTTGAACTGTCCATAGAGCATAAATCCCAAACCAACAACTACTCCCGGTAGGATGATAACTGCCATAGCGGTCTCGCTCCAAAACAAAGCAATGTACCCTAAGATAAAAGATACTCCCATTATAAGCGTGCCTGTGCCAACGACTTTTCCGTACCTAGGTATATCCTCTTCTTTTACTTTTCGTCTGTTGTACGAATGTATCGTACTGATATTACCTTTGATGTTTGTAATGCCAAGCACAGAAATAAACAACCCCAAAATCAATAATATCAAATTATCCATGCTGTCCTCCTAAAAATAGAATAGTTCTTCGAATTTCTTATCTAAGGCAATGCAAAGGATAAGAGCTAACTTTGCTGTTGGGTTGAATTGCCCTGTTTCGATAGAACTGATAGTGTTTCTCGACACACCCACCATTTCTGCAAGCTGTGCTTGAGAAAGATTTGCTGCCATACGAACTTCCTTTAAGTGATTTTTCAGATGCAACTGCTCTTTCATACTCTCACCTCTAAAAGGCGACGAATAAATCCGGCAAATGCCAAGACGGAAAGAATCAAAAATAGGATGGTTAGCACCAAATCACTTTTTCGTTTCATTTTGATAAAGCGAACTAACCATTGCGTTGAAAGAATGCTGAAGTATATAACCCACGGACTATAAATCATGGTATGAGCAAGCATAGAGGATAGTAAGGACAGGAGACAACACACTAAAGCACCTACTCTGCCTGCATGACTTCCTGCTTGATATATCACTTCTATTTCTGCTAAGTCTTTGTTCTTATGCTCCTTTCGACTTGCGTTTAAGATATCGTCCTTTTTCATATGAACACCTCCGCTCCAAGTTTTCTTTGCATATCCTAATTATACCTTTGCCAAGTTCTCTTGCCAATAGGTTTTGTGAAAAAGATACAGTTCGTTCAGGAAATTCTGAACGCCCGAACTTTATTTGTCCAGGCGCTCTCAGTATCAGTCATAAATCAGCTCAAACTTCACAACTTCCTCTGCCTGTGCCTTGCAAGCGTTCATCTGCCGCACCCATTCCATTTGGTTTTCGGCTTTCAGCTGTTCGGTCACGCCGTTGCGCTTCACCAGCTCCGGCACGATCAGCTCCATGCGATTTCGTGCCGCTTCGTCAATCTCGGCGCAATACTGTCTTACGTACACCCAGCTATCACGCACCCGTTTTTAAAAGAGAAGATTCCGTAGGGGCTCGTGCCCTACGTGCAGGCGCTCCTGCTCGCCCGCACTCTGCGCGGCGATCTGGAAGCGTATCCGCCGTTTTTCTGGAAGTGAGGTCAAAATGCTGGTCTTAATTACCTACGACGTCAACACAGAGACCGCCGCCGGAAAAAAGCGTCTCCGCAAAGTCGCTAAAAAGTGCGTAGACCACGGGCAGCGCGTACAAAACTCCGTTTTCGAGTGCTTGCTGACCGCCGCGCAGTATGTTACACTGAAGGCAGAGCTCACCGCGCTCATCGAGCCCGAAACGGACAGCCTGCGGTTTTACCGCCTCGGCAATCAATATAAGCAGAATGTAGAGCATGTCGGCGTACAGCCCGCCTACGCGCAGGATTCCGTCCTGCTCATCTGATTACCCGCAGTGCGAAGCCGAAGCGCACACGCTTTTCCCGCTTCCTTCGCACCAAATCAAAGCCCAAAATTTGTCCTTTTTAAAACGCCACCGGCAAATTTTCTCTTTCCGCGTCTTAAAGAGGCAAATTCTTCTCCCTTTTGCGCAAAAACAGACGAAAACTTTGTCCGTTTTTGCTGTCGCCCTCCACCCGGAGGGCGTGGATAGAAATAAAACAAACGTAACAAAGTTTCAATATTTGTTAAGTCGCCCTCCACCCGGAGGGCGTGGATAGAAATATTTATGTTTTTGTCCCCAGCCCTACCACCTGCGTCGCCCTCCACCCGGAGGGCGTGGATAGAAATGCCCTTTTTATCCGGGCGGAGATTACGAGAGCTTTGTCGCCCTCCACCCGGAGGGCGTGGATAGAAATAACCATGAGGGCTGGGGTGCGAGCAATAGCGGAGTCGCCCTCCACCCGGAGGGCGTGGATAGAAATAGAATTGAACTTACGAGCCGACAGAACATAAGCACGTCGCCCTCCATCCGGAAGGCGTGGATAGAAATCTGATACACGATTACTTTTTTGCGAAATCCCTTGATGTCGCCCTCCACCCGGAGGGCGCGGGTAGAACGCAAATCGTAACACTTGACTTTTGGACATGACATGCCCCCAAGTCTGCGAATAAAGCCAAAGATGCGCCGGGCATCAAAACGGCGGAACAGCTCGAAAAGCGTTTTCATCGGCTGCGAAAAGCGGCGGATGAGGGCGTTCTTTTGCCGTTAAAACCGGACATTGCAGGACAGTATAGGACATCGGCGGACAACTTTCTCAAAACCTCTTTACAGAACAAACGTTTTTAGCTATAATGAGATACAGAAAGGGGGCGGCAGCATGACGGAGAACAGGCCGCGCATGGCGATCTGCTACGATTTTGACAAAACACTTTCCCCAGACGACATGCAGACGTTCACGCTCATCCCGTCTTTTGGTATTGACAAAGACATATTCTGGGCGGAAACGGACGCATTCGCGCGGGAAAACAGCATGGAAAGCAACCTTTCGTGGATGTTCATGCTTGTTCGCTATTCACGCTTTCTCGGAAAATCCTTAAAACGCGAGTATTTTCGGGCCATCGGTGCACAGGTGGAGCTGTACCGCGGCGTTACGGATTGGTTCGCGCGCACGACAGCGTATGCTGCGCAGCGCGGCATCGAGCTTGAACACTACATCATTTCTTCGGGTCTTAAAGAAATCATCGAGGGCAGCGCCATCGCGAAAAATTTCAAACGCATTTATGCCTCCTCCTACCTCTACACCACGGACGGCGTAGCGGAGTGGCCCGCGCAGGCCATCAATTACACGAACAAGACGCAGTTCATTTTCCGCATTGCAAAAGGCTTTTTGGAGGAGTACGACGAGCGCGTAAACGACAGCATGCCCGAGGAAAACCTGCGCATTCCGTATGAGAACATCGTCTATATCGGCGACAGCGCCACGGACATTCCGTGCATGCGGCTCGTGAAAAGCAAAGGCGGCTACTCCGTCGGCGTATACGACCCGGAGAAAAATAACCGCGCCAAAGTATACAAGCTGTATAATGACAACCGATTGAATTTCTACGCGCCCGCCGATTATACAGAACGGAGCAACTTATACCGCTACATACAGCAGATCATCGACGAAGTCGCCGCGCGGGAACAGATTAAAAGCGAGCGCGAAATTCTGCGTCAGCCCGCCGAAGCCTACAAAATGCGCTCCATGCTCGAAAAGCTCGAGACCGGCTACCCGGAAAAGCTGACCCCGCAAGAGATTACCGAGCTGCAAAAGCTGGAAGCGATGATCAAATCGCGCACTCCGGGAGAGATCGATTGATGGATGACGTAAAGTACTTTCCGTACGGCGAAAAAGAGCTCGCTTATTTACGGAAAAAGGACAAGAAGCTCTCGGCGGTCATCAACCGCGTGGGGCACATTGAGCGCGCCGTGGACGACGACCTTTTTTCCGCCGTGGTACACCACATCGTGGGGCAACAGATTTCCACAAAGGCGCAAGCAACCGTTTGGGCGCGCGTGCAGAACGCCCTCGGCACGGTCGATGCCGAACACGTTTTGGGCTATGGCGAAGCAAATTTGCAGTCGCTCGGCATTTCGTTCCGCAAGGCGGAATACATCACGGACTTCGCGAAAAAGGTGCATACGGGCGAATTTGATTTAATCAGCATCGGCGAAAAGCCGGATGAAGAGGTCATCCTCGAGCTCAGCGCGCTCAAGGGCATCGGCGTGTGGACAGCGGAAATGCTGCTTTTATTCTGCCTGCAGCGCCCGAATGTGTTCAGCTACGGCGACCTCGCCATTTTGCGCGGCATGCGCATGGTCTACCGTCACAAGGAGATCGACCGCGCACGGTTCGAGCGGTACCGCAAACGTTTTTCGCCGTATTGCAGCATCGCAAGTTTATATTTCTGGGCGGTCTCCGGCGGCGCGCTCCCCGAACTCACCGACCCCGCCGCGCCGAAACCGAAGAAATAAACGTACATTTTCGCACGCATAGAAAAAGATAGTCTTCCAAAGCGTTTGTTTTGCTTAGAAAGACTATCTTTTTTATATCGTTTTTATCATAATGAAATTCGTGAGCCAGACGCCGTAACGCTCTGCTTGCTGTTCTTTAATGGCCGCATAGTCGCGCTTTTGGAGCGACAAGCTCAGTCCTTCGGGACTTTGACCCAGATGCCGGGGGTCTTTTCGGCTTCCATAAGGGCGCCCCAGGCGCTGATGATGGAGAGCGTCTCGCTGTGCGGGGCAGGGATGGTGCCGTTTTTGAAGAACTCGACGAGCGCCTCAATGAAGTGACGGAAGTAATCGGAGCGAATTTCCAGTACGGAATTTTCCGTGGAGCGCGCAATGTTCATCATGAACGGCGAGCCCTTTGCGTAGCCGGAAAGCGTTGCGGTGCGGCCGTCCGCAAAGCGCAGAACGCCGGTGTACACCTCGTCGTTTGTCAGGTGTATGACTTCCGTCGCGGGAGCCTGCATCATCATGAAGATCGGCTCCAGCTGGTGGATGGCGTAATCCTCAAAACCGTTCGGACCCCATGCATTGACACCCTTGATGTTCGTTTTATCCACTGCCTGATACTCCTCCGCAAAACGCAGCGCGGAGGACGACCAGCACGGCGTGCCGCTCTGCTCGGCAAGATCGAGCATACGCTTTGCAGCGAAGTGATCCGGCGCGAAGGTTTTATCCACATAGCAGCGCTTGCCGGAGCGCAGCGCGAGGTTTGCGAGTTCTTCGTGCTTTTTCGGGTCGCGCGGGGCGAGCACGAGCAGAACGTCACTCTTTTCGATGAGCTCCTCCTGCGTCATCATGCGGGTGAGACCGTATTTTTCGCACCATGCGTCCGTTGTGAGGCCGCCCTCGGGGCTGTCGATTTCAGCCCAGGCGTACACGGCTTCTACCTCTCCGTTTGAGTAATCGTGCAGCATGTGAACGTAGTTATTGGCATGCCACTCGTCTAAATAGTAATCGATAAAACCGACTTTGATCATGCTTTTGACTCCTTTAAACTGAATTTCAATACAACTTTCCGGCGTACTTTTCCGCCGGTATTCGCGTTCATTATAGCACATTCCGCCGTTTTGTACCGCAGTTTTTGCGAAATTTCGAAAGTTCATGAAAAAAGCAAACCCTTTGTGTGAAATATGCAAAAAGCGCCCCGAATGCTCGGAACGCTTTTTGCATATTTGGAAATTCGGTGTGGTTTTTGCCGCCTTATCTCGCGTTTTTCTTGACGCGCAGGCGGTTGATGGCGCGGGCAAGGTTCGCCTGCGCGGTGCGGTATTCGCGCACGCTGCGCTTTTGGAGGATGGCCTCCTTCGCCTCATCGGCGGCGCGCTGTGCACGTTTGGCATCGATCTCTTCCGGGTACTCGGCGGAGTCTACAAGCACGAGGATATCGTTGCCTTCGACCTTCACCATGCCCTCGGAAACGGCAGCGGTGCGCCACTCCTTACCCGGTGCGCGGTAAGAGAGCACGCCCGGCACGACGGCGGAGATCATATTGCTGTGACCCGCCAGAATGCCGTACTGGCCGACCGTTGTGGGCACGACAAGCGACTCGCACTCGCCTTCGAAAAAGACCTTATCGGCTTCAAGCAGGTGCATCTGAAATGTACGCATCAGATCGCCTCCGCCTCTAACTGCTTCGCTTTCGCGATGACGTCCTCGAGCGTACCTACGTTATAGAACGCCGCCTCGGGGTACTGGTCCATTTCGCCGTCTACGATGGCCTTGAAGCCGCGCAGCGTCTCTTTGAGCGGGACGTAAACGCCCGGCACGCTGGAGAACTTTTCTGCGACGTGCATCGGCTGCGAGAGGAAACGCTGGATCTTTCTCGCGCGCTGCACGGTGAGCTGGTCTTCGTCGCTGAGCTCGTCCATACCGAGGATGGCGATGATGTCCTGCAGTTCGCTGTACTTCTGGAGGGTCTCCTGCACTTCACGCGCGATGCGGTAGTGCTCCTCGCCGACAACATCGGCTTCGAGGATACGGGAGGTGGACTCCAGCGGATCGACAGCGGGGTAAATACCCTGCTCGGCGATCTTACGGCTCAAAACGGTCGTAGCGTCGAGGTGGGCGAACGTTGTGGCCGGGGCCGGGTCGGTAAGGTCATCGGCAGGCACATAAACGGCCTGAACCGAGGTGACGGAGCCGTCTTTTGTGGAGGTGATGCGCTCCTGCAGCTCGCCCATTTCGTTTGCGAGGGTCGGCTGATAACCGACGGCGGAAGGCATACGGCCGAGAAGCGTGGAAACCTCACTGCCGGCCTGCACGAAACGGAAGATGTTATCGATGAAGAGCAGGACGTCCTTGTGCTCTTCGTCACGGAAATGCTCTGCCATGGTGAGGCCGGAGAGGGCGACACGCATACGCACGCCCGGGGACTCGTTCATCTGGCCGAAAACGAGCGCCGTTTTATCGCCGACGCCGCTTTCACGCATTTCACGCCAGAGGTCGTTACCCTCACGGCTACGCTCGCCGACGCCGGTAAACACGGAGTAACCGCCGTGCTCCATGGCGACGTTGTGGATGAGCTCCTGGATAAGGACGGTCTTGCCGACGCCTGCGCCGCCGAACAGACCGATTTTGCCGCCCTTCGGGTACGGCTCCAGAAGATCGATGACCTTGATGCCGGTCTCGAGGATCTCGACGGCCGGGTTCTGCTCGTCAAACGACGGAGCTTTTCTGTAAATGCTTTTGTGCGGCTCGGTTGCGGGAACGGCTTCGCCGCCGTCGATGGGATCGCCGAGCACGTTGAACATGCGGCCGAGCGTGTTTTCGCCCACCGGCACTTCGATGGTTTTGCCCGGAGCCTCAACCTGCATACCGCGGGAAAGGCCCTCACTGCCGGAAAGCATGACGCAGCGGACCGTGTTGTCACCCACATGCTGGGCAACCTCCATCACATACCGCCGTCCGTCCACGGTAAGCGAAAGGGCTTCTCTGATTTTCGGCAGAACACCGGACTCGAACTGTACGTCGATGACCGGGCCGGAGATCTGTACGATCTTACCTGTATTCACGTTGTTCACGCTTCCTTCCTGTGTTTTTGACGCTGTGCCTTCGCACCGGCGGAGACCTCTGTAATCTCCTGCGTGATGGCAGCCTGACGCACGCGGTTATACTGCAAGGAAAGCTCTGCGAGGAGCTTTTCCGCGTTGCTGTTGGCGGAATCCATCGCCGTCATGCGGGCATTCTGCTCGCTGCAGAAGCTATCGATGAGGGCACTGTAAATAAAGCCCGAAACGTAGCTTTGCATGATGTTGTTGAGAACCGCCTGCACGGAGGGTACAAACTCGAACGGCGTAGTGACCGCCTTTTCCACCGTATCCGTCTGGAAATAGGCGCGGTGGAACGGCAGCAGACGCGTGCAGTGTGCAGAGGACGTGAGGCTGTTCTCCATATCGGTATAAATGACAAAAATCTTCTTAAAATCCCCGCGGTCGTAGCCCTCGAGCAGGATGTCGCAAATTTCTCTCGCGCGCTGCATGGTAGGGTTCTGTGCCGTATAGAGGAAGCTGTGCTCCATGGGGATATTGTGCTGCGTAAAGAAGTGGCGGCCGTATTCGCCTACAACGTAGAGCTTCGTGTCGGGATGCTCATCGAGCATGTGCATAGCTTCCTTGATGACGTTCTGGTTGTATGCGCCCGCGAGGCCCTTATCCGCCGTGATGACGAGGCACGCGTAGGTGCCCTCCAGCGGCGGCTCGCCCTCGGGGGGATAGAAATAGCGGCTGTCCACGTCGTTCTGGGTACGGAAGATACGCTTGATCTCCGTGCGCAGCGCCTCGAAATACGGGCGCGTGCGGTCCAGATCGTTGCGTGCTTTGCGCAGCTTTGTGGAAGCGATAAGGTACATGGCGTTCGTGATTTTGCGCGTATCCTTAACGCTTTCGATTCTGGTTTTAATCTCTTTTGTATTAGCCATAGCGAAAACCGCCTTCCCGAGCGCTTACGCGTTCTGCGGGTTTTCCGCCTTGTACTTTTCGAGGAATTCCTTCGCGACTTTCAAAATCTCTTCGCGGTCGGAGTCGGAAAGCTGACCGGTGGTATCGACACGGCGGCAGACATCGCTCATATTCTCCTCGGCGTACTTGATGAGCTCCGTGTGGAAACGACCCATATCGTCAAGCGGGACGTCCTGCATGACGTGGTGCAGGGCGGAGACGAGCGTGATGACCTGATCGTGCTGGCTCATCGGATGGTACTGCGGCTGACGCAGCAGACGCATAAGGCTCTGACCATAGGTGAGCTGACGCTTTGTGGTCTCGTCAAGGTCGCTGGAGAACTGGGTGAAGACTTCCATTTCGCGGTACTGGGCAAGGTCCAGACGGATGCCGCCCGCTGCCTTTTTCATGGCCTTTGTCTGGGCGTCGCCGCCGACACGGGAAACCGAAAGACCGACGTTAACAGCCGGACGCTGGCCGGAGAAGAACAGGTCGCTCTCAAGGAAGATCTGACCGTCTGTGATGGAAATAATGTTCGTCGGGATGTAAGCGGAAACGTCGCCCGCCTGCGTTTCAACAATCGGCAGTGCCGTCATGCTGCCGCCGCCGAGTGCATCGGAAAGATGCGCGGAACGCTCCAACAAACGGGAATGCAGGTAGAAAACGTCACCCGGATACGCTTCACGACCCGGGGAACGCTCCAAAAGCAGGCTCAGTGCACGGTACGCAATGGCGTGCTTTGAAAGGTCATCGTACACGATGAGGACATCTCTGCCCTGATACATGAAGTACTCGCCGAGTGCGCAGCCGGCATACGGTGCGATGTATTGCAAGGAAGCCGAGTCACTGGCAGATGCGTTGACGACGATGGTGTAATCCATGGCGCCGCGGCGCTTTAAGGTCTCCACAAGCTGTGCAACGGAGCTGGACTTCTGACCGATGGCGACATAGATGCAAACGACGTTCTTACCCTTCTGGTTCAAAATGGTATCGAGCGCGACGGCGGTTTTACCGGTCTGGCGGTCGCCGATGATAAGCTCACGCTGGCCGCGGCCAATCGGGAACATGGAATCGATGGCGAGAAGGCCGGTTTCCATAGGCGCGTTGACCGGCTGGCGGTCGATGATGCCCGGTGCGGGGCACTCGATGGGGCGGTAGCCCTCGGCGCTGATGTCACCCTTGCCGTCGATCGGCGTGCCGAGTGCATCGACAACACGGCCGAGGAAGCCGTCGCCGACCGGGATACCGGCGGTCTTGCCGCTTCTGCGCACAAGGCTGCCCTCGGTGATCTCGGCATCGTCGCCAAAGAGGACGCAGCCGATCTCATTGTGGCGCAGGTCCTGCACCATGCCCTTAACGCCGGAGGAAAACAGGAGAATCTCGCCGTAGGCGGCATGCTCAAGGCCACTGACAACGGCGATCTCATCGCCAACGGTGAGAACCGTACCAGTCTCTTCCGCTTCTGCGGACGGGGTAAAATCTTCAACGGCTTCCTTCATCAGCGGGATAACGGAATCGCTGCCGGACTTTAACGCCTTTAGCTTTTCTTCAAACTGGCGCAGACGGCTTTTGAGGCTCCAATCGTACACATCGGTGCCGACGGTAAGCGTGAAGCCGTTCAGCATTTTATCTTCTTCAAAGGTGAGCGGAATCTCACGGCCATAGGTACGCAGCAGGAATTCCGCAAAGCGCTTTTCCTGTTCGGCGTCCGGGCGGCGGCTGCCGCGGAGAACGGCTACGGCCTTTTCATCTGCATTACGCATTCGGCTCTCCCCTCTCTGCCTGATCGAGGAACGCGTCATACGGATCGCCGTCTTTATAAACAAGCTTCTTGGTCGCTTCCATAGCGAGCTCGGTAAGCTCCTTCTGTGCGTCTGCGATCATCTTATCATGTACACGGGCGGCATCCTTCTGCGCATCGGCGACGATCTTATCCGCCTGTGCATGGGCATCGGAAAGCTGCTGCTGTACGCTGCGGTCGAGCTCTTTCTGCGCTTCGGTTCTCTTTGCGCTGATCTCGCCCTCAACGGACTTGAGCTGCTCCTGATAATCCGCCTTGATCTTTTCGGCGGAATCGAGTTCACTTTGGGCCTTCTGTGCCATTTCGGCATAATGCGCTTCGCGCTTTGCCATGAAGTTCTTGACCGGCTTGTACAAAAGGAAATACAGGCCGCCGAACAAAATGACGAAATTCAGTACATGCAGCAAAATCTGCTGCCAATCAATATTCAGTGGGATGTTCACGATCTGCACTCTCCTTTACAGGACGAAGATGATGAGGATAACAACGAGCAGGGCATAAATGATGGCCGTCTCGATAAAGACGAGGCCGAGCATGAGGGTGGTACGGATCTTGCTTTCAGCCTCCGGCTGACGTGCGATGCCCTCAACAGCCTTACCTGCGGAGAGGCCCATACCGACTGCACCGCCGGCGGCTGCAATACCGACTGCAATAGCGGAAGCAAGTGCCTTAAGGCCGGTTGTGCTGTCTGCGGTGGTGGCTGCAGCTTCTACTGCGGTTTCGGCTGTTGCCGTGGTGGTTGCGGCATCGCCGTTTGTTGCGGCGAATACCGGAATGGAGATGGCGAGGATGGCGATGACTGCCAGCAGAATGATGGCAAGCTTCTTTAACTTTCTCTGTTTTGCGTTCATGATATTTTCCCTCCGTAGGTTAATTTTCAGCTTCTGCTTTTACTTTTTTCTTTTTCGGTTCCTGCTTCTCGGAAACCTCGCCGAAATAGAGCGCGACGAGCATCGTCAAAACATATGCCTGAATGAGCGCGTGCAGCAGCGTGAACATAACGCCCACGATGACCGGCAGCACAAAGCTCAGATTCACATAATAATACACAAGCTCCGTAACGAGCAAGCCGCTTAAAAGCGCGCCGAACAGACGGAAGCTCATGGAAATCGGCAGCGAGAACTCCTTTAAAGTGCTGCCCACGCCTTTGAAGCCGTTATACGCGATACCGCCGCCCAGAATGACGAGGTACGAGAAGCAGCCCATGGCGATGGCGGCGTTGACATCGGACAGCGGCGCCGGAAGCGTGATGGGAGAGCCCTCCGTTGTGATAGCCTGAATGCCGAACAGCTCAAAGAGCGTACCGATGAAAATGTACGCGCCGGCCGTGAAGATGTACGCACCGAGGAAGCCGCTGCGCCCCGGGCTGTTGGACTTAGCCATGCCGTCGAACAGGTCTACCGCCTGCTCAAGGAGCATCTGGAACTTTCCGGGCACCATCTTAAAGCGCGGAATGACGAAAATGCGCACGATGACCGCAAACACCAGCAAGATGCCCGAGACCACCATGGCGGAGATCAGTGCCGGGTTGACATCTTTGATGCCGAAGAGGCTGATTCTGTTCGTCTCATGCAGAACCGCGTCACGCATGGTCACCTGAATCGTTTCGGTCTTCTGCACCGAAGGAACCAGAATGCTTGCGACGAGCAGCACCACAATAGCGCAGATCCACAAAGCCAGCTTTGTTTTCTTTGCTTTCATTGTTTTTCCCTTTCTTTCTCAAAATTTTGCCTTCCATTTCAATATCACCGGGCAAAAATTCCCCCTTCAGCGCTGCGCCCCAAAAGGGCACACGACCGCATCTTTCGCCGCTGTGAAAAGCAGCAACAAGACACGGTCACAAGAGCACACGTTTTTGTTGACATCGACCAAATATCCTGTTACTTTTTTGTAAACTGTATTTGGAAGCATCTGTATTATACGCACATTAAATCGAATTGTAAAATGTTATATTGACATATCTACTATTTCATTTTTGATATTTTAGTAAGCCGTATGGAATTTCATTATGCCGTGCGCTATTTTTCTCTTTACAAATAAAGATAAGATGGAACGGCGCGCAGGAAAAGTCAGGCTTTTTCAACTTGACAGGGGCTTTCCCCTTGCTTTATACTGGAGAAAACAGATGGAAACGGGGAGACAATATGCGGACGGTTTATAAAAACGGCACGGTTTACACGGGAAACGGCTTTGTGACGGATTTTGCGGTGGAAAACGGGAAATTCTGCTTTGTGGGCGAGACGGATAAAGCCACGGCAGATGAAGTAGTCGATTTAGACGGAAAATTCGTCTGCGCGGGGTTTAATGACTCACACATGCATGTGCTGAACCTCGGCAATGTGCTGACAATGGCGAACCTCGGCGCGCACACGACGTCTTTAAAGGAGATGCTCGACTGTCTGCGCATCTATATAAAGGAAACGGGCGTAACACCCGGCACGTGGGTGCAGGGGCGCGGCTTTAACCACGATTATTTTGCAGACGAGCGCCGCTTTCCGACGCGGTGGGATTTGGATTCTGTCTCTACCGAACACCCGATCTGCATTACGCGGGCGTGCGGGCACATCTGCGTAGTGAACTCGAAGGCGCTGGAAGTGTTGGGCATTACGAAGGACACGCCGCAGGTGGCGGGCGGCAGCTTTGCTTTAGATGAAAACGGCGAGCCGAACGGGCAGTTTTTTGAAAACGCCGTAGCGGTGGTGTACGCGGGCATTCCGGAGCCGGATGAGGCGCAGCTGTGTGCAATGCTGCGCGCCTCCTGCAAGCGGCTGAACCGTTACGGCATCACCTCTTGCCAAAGCGACGACTACGAGACGTTCCCCGGTGTGCCGTACAAGACGGTGCAGAAGCTTTTGAGAACGCCGGGGCTGATGACGGTGCGCGTGAATGAGCAGGCACAGTTTACGAACGTAGAGGCGCTTTCTGAATATATCGAGAGCGGCGATGCGTATTTTGAAGACGATATGTTCCGCGCGGGACCGCTGAAGATCATCTCGGACGGGTCGCTCGGCGCACGCACAGCGTGTTTAAGCCGCCCGTATGCGGACGATGAGAACGCACGCGGCATTCCGCTATACACGGATGCGGAATTGAACGGGCTTATCTCTCTTGCGAACGAAAAGGGACTTTCCGTTGCGGTACACGCCATCGGCGACGGGGCGCTCGACAACGTATTGGACGCTTACGAAAAAGCGCTTCATGAGCATCCGCGCGACGACCACCGACATGGCATCGTGCACTGCCAGATTGTGCGGCGTGACCAGATTGAGCGCATGAAGGAATTAAAGCTGCGCGTGAATTTGCAGTCGATCTTCCTCGACTACGACACGCACATTGTGCACGAACGTGTGGGCGATGAATTGGCGAGCACGAGTTACCCGGCTAAGACGCTTCTGAATGCGCGCATTCCGTTCTCGAACGGCTCGGACGCGCCGGTGGAGGAGCCGAACGTGATGCGCGGCATGGAGTGCGCGGTGACGCGGCGAAGCATTGGCTCGACGGACGCACCGTATCGCCCGGAGGAAGCGCTGACGGTACGGGAGGCCATCGACTCATTTACAAAAAGCGGCGCGGTAGCATCATTTGAGGAAGGCAAAAAGGGCGAGATTGCAAACGGACAGCTTGCGGACTTTGTGGTGCTTTCCGAAGATCCGTTCAAGGCGGACGCCAACACGCTGCACCGTATTGAAGCCGAGGCGACGTATTTGGGCGGCAAATGCGTTTACAAAAAATAAAACGATGAAAATTCCGGGTAAGGCTTGTCTTTGCCCGGTTTTCGTTTATAATGGATAGGGCGCGTGTATTCGGTGCGCCGCTTATTTTTCTCAGGGGAGAACATCTATGGGTAAATTTACATTTCATCCGGTCAAATCGCTGCAGTCTGATCCGAAACTGCGCATGCTGTGCCTTTTCGGCATTGAGGGCTTTTTATTGCAGTATGCCGTTTCGCTTTACTCGCTGGCGAACAATTTGTATGCGACGAATCTTGGCGCGACGGACACGCAGATCGGCCTTGTGCAGATGGTGCCGAACATGGTGGCGGGCATCTGTATGATTCCGGTGGGATTCCTTGCGAACCGTACGAAGACGAGCCGCACGGTGCCGTTCGTACTGGCGCTGTTTTTGAGCGCGGCGTATTTTGCTTACGGCTCTGTGCCGCTGTTCGGCGAGCACCGCATGACGGCATTTTTTGTGTTTCTCGGCATGACGGTGGGCGGCATTGCGCTGTATAACGCGCAGTGGCAGACATTCTTCGGTGACGCGGTGGAGCCGGGCCTGCGCAACAGCGTGTTCACGTTCCGCAGCCGGTGTCTGTTCTTTGTGGGCATTGTGGTGCCGCTTTTGTGCGGCAATATCATGACGCTGATGCCGGACACCGAGGGAAAGCTCATTGTGCTGCGCATTTTCTTTTATGCTGCAGGCGTATGCATGCTTTTGCAGGCGCTTGTGCTGCGCCGCATCCCCTGTCCGCCGCGCAAGGCGGAAGAAAAGCAGGAGATGGGACTGAAAATGTTCCCGGAAGCTTTGAACCAGATGGTACGCAGCAAGCCGCTCCGCGGCTTTTTCATCTGCATCATGCTGTTTTACCTTTCGTGGCACCTGGACTGGAGCCTTTGGTACATAGCGGAGACAAAATATGCCGGTATGAACGAAGCGCAGCTGAGCTTTTTCCAGGCTTTGTGTTCCATTTGCCAGATGATCTTCATCGGCTTTTTCTCGAAACTGTGCCGCCGCAAATCCGAGCATTTTACAATCATTTTCGTATGCGCAGGTTTGCTGCTCTGCCCCATCACGGTGGCTTCTATGACGTTGCTGCCGCAAAGCGCGCGTATGCCGTATTTTATGATTCTGGCGCTCATCGGCAACATTCCGCAGGGTGCGACGAACATGTGCGTGGTACAGCTACTTTTGCAGGCGACGCCGAAAAAGAACCGCGCGCTTATCATCAGCATTTACACGCTGTTTGTGACGCTGAGCAACTCGCTTTTGCCGTTCTTCGGCGTTTCGGTCTACACGGCGCTCGGCGCGAACGAAACGGCAATCTTCACGGTGAACGTGATCGAATCTGCGGCACGCTTTGGGGTGCTGATTATGATGATCCTCCGTTACCGCATGATGAAGCGCCGCGGCGACTTGTTCCGCCCGCTGTGCGAGGAGTAAGGAGAAACATATGGCTCTTGTTTTATACCATGTTGAAGACGCTGCGAAGGAAAGGCAGCTTTCTGCACTGTGCAGAGAACTGCACCTGACGGCAAGACGGCTGACGAACGCCGACCGTGACCGCGCAGTTGCAGCGCTGTGCGGCGAGAAAGTGAACGCGAACGTGCAGAAAGCCCCGGCGGGCTACAAGCTGCCGGAGGTGCTGATTTTCTCCGGCTTTGCGGGTGAGATGCTGGACGTGTTCCTTGCGGCGTACAAAAAAGCGGGTATCGCGCCCATTCCGCTGAAAGCCGTACGCACGGAGCACAACGACAAGTGGAGCCTTTACGCACTGTGCGAGGAGCTGCGCCGCGAGCACGCCGCCATGCTGCTGCGCGGAAGCTTTGGAAAGTAAGGTTATTGATAATTTAAAGATGGAACGACCCCGAGGGTTTGAAACTCGGGGTCGTTTTTTATACAAAAAGCGCCCGCAGAAGATGATTCTGCGGGCGCTTGGGTTTGGGGTTAGTTTTCGTTTAAGGGGTTGGGGCCGGCGCCTACGTCGTAGATCTGGATATAGAACTGCGAATTGGAGACGAGGAGCATATAGGCGGGGTCGTAGCTGCGGATGGGATAGAGCGTATCGTAGGCTTTGCGCACCTCGCCGTTTGCGAGCTGCTGTGCGCCGAGGCGGTAAGTCGCCTCCGTGACGCGGGAGGCGGCGTCGCCGTAATCGCCGGCGGCCTTGAACTCCGCGATGGCGTTTTCGTAATCGGCGTTGTTGTAATACTGCTCCGCTTTCAGCGCGTGGATGCGCAGAAGCTGCGTCGGGCAGTCTTCATACTCGCCGAGCTTTGCGAAAATTTCGGTCGCCTTGTCGTACTCTCCGTCTTCGACGAGCTTTAATGCCTGCGCGTAGTAGGCGGCGTCAATCTTCGGAAGAAGGTCTTTATCGGTGACATACTCAAAATAGGTAAGTGCTTTTTCTTCGTCGCCCTTTTCGTAGAACGCGATGCCTTTATCACAGAATGCGGCCTGCATTTTCTTATTCTGCTCCGCGTTGACTTCTTTAAAATGCGCGGCGGCAGACTTTAAGTTATCCGCTTCGAGGGCCTTCATGCCGAGCTCATAGTGACAGGTCTCGATTTTTTCGGCGGCATCCTTGTAATCCTTGAGGGGCTCAAGGAGATTTAACGCGTCTTCGTATGCGCCGCTTTCAAACGTCTTTACGGCACGGCGGTACTCGGCCTCGGTAATCCGATCTTTGCTGTCTTCGTAATCGCCGAGGGCGGTGAAGGCTTCGATGGCTTCTGCGAATTTCTCGTTTTCGAGCAGGTCGCAGGCTTTTTTGTACTCTGCCTCCGTGATACGGGCGGCGCTGTCGCTGTATCCGTCGAGCGCCGTGAACGCGGTGATGGCTTCGTCATACTTGCCGGCTTCGAGCAAGGCGGCGGCATCGTTATAGTGGTTCTGCGGGATGATGTAGACGATGAGCACCACGACGAACGCGGCGATGAGGACGGCGAGCGGAATGGAAACGGACAGGAAAATTTTGCGGTGGAGCCGCTTTTTGCGGGCAGCTTCCTCAGCGGCAGCCTTTTCCTCTGCCGCTTTGCGGGCGGCAGCTTCGGCGGCGGCTTTTTCCTCTGCCGCTTTCTTTTCTGCGGCGATGCGGGCGGCCTCGGCCTTTTCAGCTTCAGCCTTGTTATAGGCTTCGAGGTTTTCTTTCAGCTTTTCTTCGTCTTCAAACAGTGCGTGCTGGGGCCCGTACTCGGCACCGCAGGCGGCGCATTTTTCTTCATCTTTGTGGTTCACTTCGCCGCAGGCGCACATCCAGAGGTCTTTGTATTCCTGCGGGACGAACTGCGCCGCAGCTTCTTTATCCTCTGCCATTTCGGTGAAATCGCGCTGATACTGTGCGCGGAGGTCTTCGTCCTCCATGACGTCCGCGATTTTCGCCTGTTCGGGGAGATTTTCAAACAGCAGTGAGGCACTGCCGTTCCAGAACATGTCTTCGCCCTCGAACTGCACCTTCTTAATGGCGACGGAGAAGCTGTACGCGGCATCATCAACGTCGATCTCCTCGTCTGCGCCGAAGACCGCATCGCGGCCCAAAATAGGCACGAGATAGCGGCGGTCGCGCACGACGGCGAGCTCGTTTGTGGCTTTGTCGAAAATGTGGATATCGACATAAACGCTCGTCACGGCACGGGGGTCGATATTGCGGAATGCGAGACGCAGGAATGTGCGCGGGGAAGCCGCTTCTTCCTGCTCTGCGGGGAGAGTAGCTTCCGCAGTTTCGGTCTCTTCCGCTTCGGCGGACGCGGTGGGCTCTTCACGGTACAGCGCGCCGCTTTGCAGCAAGACCGGGCAGGACTCTCTATATTGATTTTTCAGTTCAAAAAACGGCTCAAAATCAGCCATAGTTTCTTTCCGTCCTTTTTATCTGCTTATCGTCGAGGCCGTTGTGGCTTCGACGGTTTTCATACAATACATACTCAGTTTAATTATACCTGATTAGGGCGAAAAAGCAAGGAAAAAGTGCGTGGGCGGGGAGAAAGTTTTGGACAAAAGAAAGGTGCTGTGAGGTTTGCTATTGCAGTGTATTAAAAAAGGGCGGCACAAAGCCGCCCTTTCAGGAAACCCATGCAACTGGGTTTCCTACGGCTAAACAGTCCACCGGACTGTTTAGCCTACCTTCCTAGTTTTTGCGAACGCAACAGGGTTTCGCCATTTGCAAATGGCGACCAAAGGTTTCTCCTTTGGAATCCACAACCGAACGAGAAGTTCGGTTTCAACTTCTTTGAAAAAAGTTGGATCAAAAACTTTTAACCAAGGTTGCCGTCAGCTTGTTCTCTTACTTTAAGAACGGCAGCTTGCCGATGATGGCGGCGTCCTTTGCTTTGCCGCTGCATACCTGGAAGAAGCAGATGATGCGCACGACGAAGAGAATTGCAATGCAGACAGCGCCGGCAATCGGCACAATGAACGTGAAAGCAAGCACAGCGGAAACGATAAGCAGCAGGGTGCTGACGATGTCGAGCTTCAACGCCTGACGGGAATGGAACGCCGCGTATTTGCTCTGCGGTGCCGCAAGCAGTGCGATAATGATGCCGACGGTGCCGAGAATGTACGCCGCCATGGCGATGACCTTATTCTGGGAGACATCCTCCGGGTCGAACTCTGCGGTGTGATCTGCCGGGTCATACACAGGCTGCTGGGGATAGACCGGCTGCTGGTATACGGGCTGCTGCGGGTAAACCGGCGGCTGGGGCTGCTGCTCGGGTGCCTGCGGCTGTGCTGCCGGCTGCTCCGGAGTCCGGGTGGGCTGCGCCTGTGCCGCTACGGGCGCACCGCAAGCTGCGCAGAAAGTGCCGTTTTCGGGGATCTGTGCTCCGCATTTTTCACAAAAAGCCATAAATTTCTACCGTCCTTTCGCGCAGATACCCGCAGTCGACATGCCGCCGCCGTTTCGCCGCGCATCAATTTTTATTGTTTTTATTATAACAAATTCGATTTCGGTTGTAAATGCTTGTCAGGAAATTTTAAGGCAGCACCGCACAATTGCTGAGGCAAGCGCTGTCGAATCACCCATCAGGCAGGA
>ERZ894236.300-NODE-300-length-67217-cov-53.3291_pt1 | contig 67217 bp, 65 predicted proteins | sample MGYA00380297_ERZ894236 | MGnify/ENA primary metagenome ERZ894236 (study PRJEB32331, sample SAMN06328420) | human gut metagenome | biome: human gut microbiome; feature: stool | host: Homo sapiens | collected 2014-08-04 ... | reverse complement strand
TAAATTGAATTCCTTGTATCCGACATTTACTACTGCATCTGAATAAGATGCAGTAATAATGTTAAATATCAATGATACAGTACACTAGTAGAGGGAAGGATATAGCCGAACACCAAGGGTGTCCTATTTATAACAGAGATTATAATTAACGTGAGGGGAATCTGAAGGAAGGTGTACGCAAATCTCTGGTCTGACGAACAGAAATCACATCAGGCTACAGTTAAGGATAAGGTTGCTTTTCAAACCAAAGTCCAATAACTACTCGGAATTAGCTGTGGTAAATGTGGCAGATGGATAGAGAGAAGGAAGCGTGTGGTACCTAGGGAGGTCTTGTCAGCAAGCGGAAACGGAGTATGAAACTTGTAGTAACAACGAATGGCAAGAAGTCAGCAGAGGTCATAGTACCATTGTGGTTGCAAACATAATGGGAAGGACTGAACTTTAGGAGCTGTGAGTAAATGAATGTAACCAAAGATGGATACTTAATGAAGTTATTGCAGAAAAGATAATTGAAATTCATGGTGAGCATCCCGATATGGGATATAGGCTCATCAGGGATACGCTGGAGCATGATTATAATATAAGCGTCAATGATAAACGGGTCTCGCGGGTATGCCGTAAGAAAAAGATTCAGTCTCATATAACACACAAATATAATTGTTGCACAAAGCCAGCCACCGATCCGGCTTATATTGCCGAAAATATACTAAATCGAGATTTTAAGTCAGATATACCTAATGAAAAATGGCTTACGGATGTGTCTACTTCCAAAGCCTTTCGACAGAAGATAATTGATGCCGGAATGATACAAAGAATGTCAAGAGTTGCCAAATGTATTGATAATGGGCCAATGGAAGGATTCTGGGTAATCATGAAACGTGAAATGTATCATGGAAAAAAGTATAAAACCAAAGATGAATTAATAGAAGCCATTGAAGAATATATAGATTATTACACGAATAAGCGGGTGCAGAGAAATCTCTGCGTTTTAACGCCACAAGAGATTTATGAAAAGCGCTACTGAAAGTAGCATAAAAACTGCCCAGTATAATGCCGGGCAGAAAAATTTTTGTTTTTTAATTGTCTACTTGACGGGGAGCACACCAGTATAAGTTAGACATAAGCCTGCCTAGACTGCCAAGTACAAAGGTAGGCTTATTTATTTTCGCTTGTTGTTCCTATCTATGTAGGCAAGCAGTGTGAGTATAAAAATACCAAAAGAAATCATCAAAGAGATTGCTTCAAATACAGTCATTCACACCCCCCGTCTTATGTAGTTCCCATGACGGGATAAATGCCGATTGGCATTCATACCGATTGGTACTTATGAAGTGAGGGAGGCATTTATGCAGATTCGCATATGAAATAACTTATTAATGCCTATTTATGCAAATAAAAGGTATACGGTAGACCATGAGTATCAGTTCATTTTATGACCGCCGTTTCCGGCGGTCGGTTTACACGTTTGTTGTTTTTGTTTTGCTTATGCAGATTTCCGGCAGCTGCTCAGACCATGGAAGCAGTTCTTCCATAAAACAATAATCCGTATCCTCCTGATGGTCTTTCATCACGGTTAGGATATATTCCAGATAGCGGAAGGGATTTAGATGATTCGCCTTTGCTGTTTCCGTGATACTGTAGATGATCGCACTGGATTGTGCACCGTCAATACTGTCGATCAGCTTCCATGCATGTTTGTGCAGGCAGAAGCTGCGCAGAGCCCCTTCCGTTGCGTTATTATCAAGCGGGACTTCACCATCATCCAGGAATACTTTTAATGCCTCTTCCTGATTGATGCAGTAGTTGATCCCTTCCAGAGTTTTACCCTTGGTAAGGCGACCGGAGAACTGGATTTCTTTTGCCCACACAAAGAAAGCCTCCACCAGAGGTTTGAGATTGATCTGCCGCTGTTTTTTACGGTCATCCGGTTTCAGATCAGCAAGCTGGTTGTCCAGATGGTAGATGGCGCCAATCCGCTTGATTGCCTCGTAAGCGATCGTATCTTTGGCTGCCTGATGATCTTTTTTTGGCAATGCCTTCAGGGCATCGGCAAAATACCTTCTCGCATGGGTCCAGCACCCTGCGAAAACGATGGTTTCGCTTTCCCGGTCCAGCTTCCGGTAGGCGGAGTATAGTGGCTCAGACAACAGTGCCTGTAAATCCTTTCAGGAATTCCCGCGGATGGTCTGCTTTCCGGGTCTTCTGGTATTCATACAGGATAATGGGGGTATCACTATATCCCTTTCCCGTCCGGTAGACCCACATGTAACTCTTACTGTTTGCCGGGCGCCCATCCTTCGATACCTTAACCGGAGTCTCGTCGGCCTGCAGCACATGGAAATGGTACATCCTGTTATGAAGGTAATCATAAAGCGGTCCCAGATACCGGTCCGCACACTGGATCATCCAGTTCGCCATTACCTGCCGGGAGATATGGATGTCGTTTCTCTGGAACTCCTGGCTGATCCGGTATAAAGGCAGTCCATTGACATACTTGGCATTCATGATGCTTGCACCCAGAGACGGTGTCAGAATGCTGTTGCGGAGCAATTCCCTTGGTCGGTCCGCTTTGACAATCGTCTGATTATCTTTTCCGGCATACACGGCCACATGATGTTCTTCCACCGTGTAGACTGCCGGCTGAACCCGGACTCTTTTATAAACTTCATCCGGGAGCTGCTTCCATCCAACGGAGCCAAAAATTTCCTGCAGCTTTGCTTCTGGAATGGTATGAGGGATCACTTCCACAGGAAGATCCTTAAGATCTGCCTCGCGCTTTCCTTTTTTCTTCCGGCGCGTGACCTGGATCACATCTTCTTCCCTAGGTTCGACAACATAAAGCGTCTCAGTCAAAGCTTCCGCTTCGTTAAAGATGAGCTCCAGTTCCAATTGTCCGGCGATAACGTCCAGCTTTTCGGAAGAACGCCCATAACGATGATTGTTTGCAGATGCGATCTGCTCAATCAGGCGTTCCATGTTTGTATTCAGTTGGGTAAGCTGGTTCTGCATGGACAGGATCACTGCCACGAGTGTTTCCCTGCTGAAACTGTTCAGTTCTTCCGGTGAGTAGATCTTCTGCATGTTCGGTGCTCCTTTGTTTTACTGGAACTATTGTACCGCAAACCAAAAGAAAAAGCGAACGGGATAATAAAGAAGGTTCGTCATTCTCACCAAAGGATAAACACTCTGAAAAGCCGAAATAACTAATAGTTTTTTCAGTTTTTCAGAGTACTTATCCACACAGCAGCTTATAGCTGTGAAGTACTCTTGAGTGAATGAATGATATGAGATCTGGCTGTGGATAACTTCCGTCGCGTCTGTGGCAGGAGATACAAAAAGATTTTTTATTTTCTCCGTTTTGCACAACATTTCACAGAAGATCGCTGGGCTGCACTTCCTGGATTGGGTGTCTGGATACGATCTCCAGTCCCTGCATCAGTGCACGGTATTGCTCCTGGGTGATCTCCAGTGCTTCTTCTTTTGTGCGGGGCCAGCTGAAGCCGCCAAGTTCCAGTCTTTTGTAAAGGAGAAGGAATCCGTCTCCTTCCCATACGAGCCCCTTGATGCGGTCACTGCGTCTTCCGCAAAACAGGAAGAGGATATCCTTTTCATATGGATCCAGCTGGAAGTTAAATTTCACAATAGATGCCAGCCCGTCGATTCCGCGCCGCAAATCCGTATAGCCGGCAGCAACGTAAACCTTCCGGAAGCCGGATGCGTTATTCAGCATGAAGAATTCCTCCTACCCGGGAGAACAGTTCTGATGAGGCTGAATTGGAAATCTCCAGAACAAGATTCCCTTTCCGGATCACCAGATCTGGACGGAAAACAGGTGATGCGTCCGGTGACACGGCAGGAAGTTTGATTTCAGCGAAAGATACGGACTGCTGAACAGCAGACAATTGTTTTGTCTCTGCAACTGCAGGCAATGATGGATTCTGAGATGCTTCATAAGCTTCCCGGCGCAGGATGCGCTGCCAGTAAAAAAACTGCTTCTCAGAAATCCCGTTTGCCCGACACCAGGCGGTTTTTGACATCCCGCTATTCATACATTCATTCAGGATCTTGGTCCAGTGCTCTGCACGGACCTGATGTGTGATTTTATCCATGGTACTAACTCCTTTAAAAAACTTGTAGTTTTCTGGAGTTATTATCTCATGGAGCGAGGAAACTAGCACGGTACTCATGGTCTACCGTATACGAAGAAATAGAGTTTATGCTGGACTTAGATAATTTAAAAAAAGTTGATAATGAGATGAAAAGGGAAGTTTTTAGGGCAGTTCTTTACGGAGCGGATGGAGTCGATATGACCATGATAAAAAAGAGGACTTGTTCGGGCCAGACTTAACAACAACGAAAACCCGCTAGCCGTAAGGCTAGCGGGTTTTCGTTGTTGTTATAGTTATCTAAAGGAATGAGAGTAAAGTGCGCACCGGGCCTTCCCCGGTGTTTTACTTTATGAGGGGGGAGATAGTTGAGTGTTGATCAACTATCTGATATTTATTATAAAGGCTAATTGTGTCCAAAGTGTTTTCATTCTCTAAAAGAAAAAGAAAAGTTCTTAAAAACATATTAAGAAGGAGTTAAGCAATGCTTAGGAAGGCGTCTAAGAACAGACAAGAGGCCATCAGTCAAGCATGCCCGAATACAAATGAAGTGACTTTGAAAATGCGGAGTGTTACAATGGAAGAGATAATGAGGGGCTGTGATTTATAATTGATGAATTGAGAGAAAGGACAAGAGATATGAAATATAAAGTGAATGACCAGGAACTTAATGCTTCAATGTTTATTACGTTTGTGAATAGGGTATGGCCAGGGGATTATGATGTGGATAAGACGCAGGCTGCGTTATCGAGAACATTGAATATCACTGCTTACGATGAAAAGGAACTTGTGGGCTGTCTGCGGATTCTTTCAGACGGCTATTATTTTGGAACCATTACAGAGCTGCTTGTTCTTCCAAAATATCAGAAGCAGGGAATTGGGAGCAGGCTTCTAACGCTTGCCAAAGATAACACCCCGACCATGCTGTATTTCGGCGCACATCCAGGAGCAGAAGGATTTTATGAAAAAAACGGATGTCAGAAGAGTCTGCAATCCTATTTGATAGATAAGGAAGACTAATTTTTGAAAGGCATTTTAGATTATGAAAGAACATAGGTATGAGGTTATTGCTGGCATCCGTTATTGCTGCCCGCACTACATCATTAATTAGAAAAAGTCAAGTGTAATATTTCTTTGGAAAACTATTTCACCGAGATTTGACCGAAAGATATTCCGGACAATCCCCAAGACAGCAAAAATCCGTCAACCACGCGGGGTGACGGATTCCTGTTGTTATAGTTATCTAAAGGAATGAGAGTAAAGTGCGCACCGGGTGTTCCCGGTGTTTTACTTTATGAGGGGGGAGATAGTGAGTGTTAATCAACTATCTGGGTATTAGTATAAAAGAAAAATATGTCCAAAGTATGTTGAATCTCTAAAAGAAAAAGAAAAATTCTTAAGAAGGACTTAAGAACTTGGGAAGAAAACCTAAACCAGCATTTCTGCGGCTTCTTTCTGCCTTAAATGAGCAGTAAGAATATCTAAAAATTCACTGGATGTAGGCTGCGAGTCAAGAGGATGCAAGGCAATTTCCTGAAGCAGACGGCGGTTTCCTCTTTCCCAACAGACTCTGATAACGGTTCTTATATCTCGTTCCACGCTGCTGCTTGTAGTATGATAGTTTTTTGCAATCTGAGGATATAATAACTTGCTCACGGACAGAAGGTAGTCTTCGTCTCTCAAACATAGTTTCACCCCATAGTTCAGATATCGGTATCCACGGTAGGTTGCGCCGATGCCAAGAGCACGTATAAGATATTCGATTTCTAGTTCACTCATGTGATTTTCCTCATCGAATGCCTTACATTGAAAAACAAATATGCTATGTGCTTCTATTATATAGGATATTTCTCCGATATGTTGCGACTTAGACGCAATAAGTAAGAGTTCGACTCATTTCGACATATCCAGGGTAACAAAAACAGAAAAATCAACATATAGAATATAAAAAAGAAGGTGGACATTATGAGCATTCATGGAATAGATGTAAGCGGATTTCAGGGCAGCATAGACTGGGAGGCCGTAAGAGCGAGCCAAATACAGTTTGCCATGATCCGGGCCGGCTATGGAGAGGGGACCGTGGATCAGGAGTTCAGGAGAAATGCCAGCCAGTGCAACCAGGTTGGGCTGCCGTTCGGAGTGTACTGGTTTTCCTATGCGTATACCCCGGAAATGGCCAGGCAGGAGGCTAACGACCGTGGCAGAACGACAGCGCCTGAACGGCATTCGCAATCCCAACCTGATCTATGCGGGAACTACGATCAGAGTATGAGAGGAAGAAGAGAAAATTGGCCCGGAATCCAGATTCTGGAAGCCGGGCCTTTTTTCATTATATCTTAAGAAAATTCCCAGATTGCTCTTAAAAAATCCCTGCTATTCTTGTATAGTATAAGGGAGGTGATGAAAATGTCTAAAATATTAGTATGTGATGATGATAAGGAAATCGTAGAGGCCATCGATATATATCTGTCCCAGGAAGGGTATGAAGTATTAAAGGCATATGATGGGGAAGAAGCACTGAAGGTATTGGGCAAGGAGAAGATAGACCTTCTGGTAATCGACGTCATGATGCCAAAACTGGACGGGATCAGAGCCACCCTTAAGATCCGGGAAGCCAACAATATGCCAATCATTATTCTCTCTGCAAAATCCGAAGACGCAGATAAGATCCTTGGCCTTAACGTAGGTGCGGATGATTATGTGACGAAGCCTTTCAATCCATTGGAACTGGTTGCAAGAGTCAAGTCGCAGCTTCGGCGTTATACGCAGCTTGGCAGTACTGCGAATCATAAAAATGAAGCGGTCTATGAAGTTGGAGGCCTGTCGATCAACGATGACTTAAAGGAAGTAACGGTGGATGGCGGGCCAGTGAAACTTACGCCGATCGAATATAATATTCTGCTACTGCTGGTAAAGAATCAAGGGAAAGTCTTCTCTATAGACCAGATCTATGAAAGTATATGGAATGAGGACGCCATTGGCGTAGATAATACGGTGGCGGTACATATCAGGCATATACGTGAAAAAATAGAGATCAATCCAAAAGAGCCCCGTTACCTGAAGGTAGTATGGGGAGTCGGATATAAGGTGGAGAAGCTTTAGAAGGGAGTTTATATGAAGCAACAATGGTACAAATCAAATGTTGCAAAAGGGATATTGATCGTGACCCAGCATATACTGCTGGTCGTAATGATAACCAGTTTTCTGTGGATGATGTCCTACCCGGCCCTTAGAGGGGAATTGTTTGTAGGAAAGCCTGCCAAGAAATACGAGGACACCGTAAGTTTTGGCAATCAGTTGAACAATATCAGCCATGACGTGGTAAACGGAGTCGAACTGCGCAAGAAGTTTGAGACGGATGGCATCTATGATCCACTGAGGGTTGTCGATATTGAGAATTATTATTTGAATTCTAAGATCAGCGATGAAGACGCAAGCGGCCTGGCCTATTCTTTGCAGGACTTATATAACTGGGGAGAGGAACTGTATGACAAAGGCGAGATAAGTTATGACTCGGGTCTTGAGATGGCATATACTTCTGAGGAGACGCCGGGCGATGATAATATCATAGTGTGCAAGCGGTCAAACGATACGTATCACTATTACTATTATAGTGAATTTAAAGATCTGATCGACAGCGACATGCTACGGTTCGTTATAAGCAATGAAAGCGAAGGAATGTCCGGAGAGGACATTTTGGATGAACTTCATAATGGAAGCCGCAATGAGGGAGAAAACCGGGGGCAGCAGTTTAAAGGGCTGCAGGACGCGGAAGGAAGAATTGAATATATTGACTGCTGGAGTTACGATGGCACCTGGATGGAAGAGAAGTACCCGCCGCTTGGCGAGAAAAGTATTATTGATATTGTGAATAACAACCCAAAGTGGAACGGCAGGCTGAACGAAGCCTTTGACATGCTGCACAGTACTATAAATGCGGTGTTCGGCGAAGTGTCTGCCTATAATGAATTGGAAGAATTGTATCAGGAAGGAGATACGAACCTGGCCTATATGTATGTGGATGAGGACACAGGGCAGGTATATACCAACCGCAAGGAGTATGAGGACTATTCCAAGGTGGAAGAGAACCTTAAGAAGATACGCGGAATGGGAAAATATACGATTGTAAGACCCAAACTGGCGGATTTTGAGTCAAATCTTAAAGACACGGATGCGACGCAGTGGAGGGATGCGATCAAGTATTCTGTAGGCGGAAAAAATTTTGTATATGCGGTAGGGGTTGATACCTCTTATCCGATTCAGGATGATTTTCATGCGGAGAATATCATGTATGAAAAGTACGGATCTAATGCTAGAAGCATAGCAATCCTCGGGGTTTTTGCGGCTATCCTGTTCATAATATTCATGGTATGGCTTACAAGCATAGCGGGAAGGAATATGAAGGATGAAGAACTGCATCTGAACTGGTTCGATCATATTAAGACAGAACTGGCAGCTGTGATCATAGGGCTGCTTTGGGGAATTCCTCTTATGTTGGCTTATTCCGGAATACCGGTCTCATCGTTTAAAGCTTATGACGATGGCAGAACGCTCGTCTATCAGGCTGATTATATATACAATGCCCTGCCATATATGATGGCAGGAGGAATTATAGCAGCATATACCTGCGGCATGTTCCTGATCGGATACCTTAGCCTGGTTCGCCGGATTAAGGCCAGGACTCTCTGGTCGAACAGCGTGCTGAAATGGTTCTTCGGGTTTGTGGGACAGTTATTCAGGAATCTGCATGCTATATGGAAGGTTGTCTTGCTGTTTGGTGTGTTCGCTGTGATTCATTGGATTGCCTATATCAGTATGGGAGATGGCATCTGGCTTTTCCTGGCACTGACGGTGGAGGCTGTGGCATTTGTGTTCCTGATCCGGCAGACTATTGGCAGGCAGAGGATCAAGAAGGGAATTGAAAAGATATCCGGCGGAGAGGTGGATTACAAGATTCCGATATATGGCCTGGGAAATGAGCAGAGCGATATTGCGCAGCGAGTCAACTCCATCGGAGAAGGACTGGATGCGGCGCTGGAAGAGAGTATGAAAAGCGAGCGCCTGAAGACGGACTTGATCACGAATGTATCCCATGATATTAAGACGCCGCTTACTTCTATCATTAATTATGTGGAACTCCTGAAGCAGGAGAATTTTGAAGATCCGAAGATTCAGAGATATCTGGAAGTGCTGGAGGCTAAATCCCAAAGGCTTAAGACCCTGACAGAGGATGTGGTAGAGGCATCCAAGGTAAGTTCCGGCAATATCACGCTGGAATATATGAATATTAATCTCGTAGAGATGATCCAGCAGACCAGCGGAGAGTTCGAGGAGAAGTTTAAAGCCCGCAACCTTAAGGAGGTCCTGACGCTGCCGGAGCAAGAAGCAATCATCAGAGTGGATGGACGCCGGATGTGGCGTGTGCTTGAGAATATCTACAACAACGCGGCCAAGTATGCGATGGAAGGAACCCGTATATACGCGGATCTGGAAGTCAGAGACTTATCAGCGGTATTCAATCTGAAGAATGTATCGGAACAGCAGCTGAACATTACGGCAGATGAACTAACTGAGCGGTTTATACGCGGCGATATCTCCAGAAGCACGGAAGGAAGCGGTCTGGGCCTGTCTATTGCCAAGACGCTCACACAGATGCAGGGAGGAAAATTCGACCTGTATGTGGATGGCGATCTGTTCAGAGTAACGATCACATTCCCCATCGTATTGGCAAAGGCAGATAACGAGCCTGCAGATGATGGACGGATAAATGACGGACAGACAGAAGCATAATGCTGCAAATGAGTAAATATGGACGCGGCACTTTTCAAAAGTGCTGCGCCCTACTTGCGCTTATTGAAAAAAAACATTACAATAATAATATTATGGATGAATTAAGAAAATTATTACAGGAAAATCTAAATATAGAGTTTATCTCAGCAGTTCTGAGCAATCCACGGCAAAAGGAGGAGGCATCCAAGATTAAGGTGCGTCCTTTGCTTAAGAAGGAGCAGTTGGTGTTCCAGTTGGAGATATTCCGGAACAATCAGGTATTTCATAAAAACGCCGATCCCGGTGAAACCTGCCAGTTTCTGCTTGGGTACATGGAAAATATGCGCCAGATGCAGATGGAGACGAAGAAATATGCTTATACGGTGCTGGTAAGCAAGAAGGGCAAGGTAACGGTGAAGAGGAAGGCTGCAAAAGGTACGCCGGCCAGTGTGGATCTAAGCCATAACCGAAAGAAGCAGTACATTCTGGAAGAGGACGTGCCGGTGCCATTTCTTCAGGACTTGGGAGTTATGACGCCGGAAGGAAGGATCGTCCATGCAAGATTCGACAAATTCCGCCAGATCAATCGTTTCCTTGAGTTTATCGAGGATATCCTTCCTGTCCTTGATGAGGACCGGGAGCTTACGATCCTGGATTTTGGCTGCGGGAAGTCCTACCTGACGTTTGCCATGTATTATTATCTGCATGAGAGGAAGGGTTATGATATACGGATTATCGGCCTGGACTTAAAAAAGGATGTCATCCGTCACTGCAATGAACTGGGCAGGAAATACGGCTATGACAAGCTGACATTTTTAGAAGGCGATATTGCCGACTATGAAGGCGTCAGGAAGGTGGATATGGTGGTTACCTTGCATGCCTGCGACACGGCTACGGACTTCGCCCTGGCAAAAGCCATTGGCTGGGATGCGAAGGTGATCCTGTCTGTTCCCTGCTGTCAACATGAACTGAACCGGCAGATGGACAATGAGACATTGAAGCCTATACTTGGATATGGGCTGATCAAGGATCGCATGGCAGCGCTGGTGACGGATGCGCTTCGGGCCCAGTATCTGGAGCGCGAAGGATATGATACCCAGATATTGGAATTCATCGATATGGAGCATACGCCTAAGAATATCCTGATACGTGCGGTCAAGACCGGGAAAAAGGGGGAGAACCTGGATGCGATCCGCCGGTGCGAGGAGTATCTTCATGTAGAGCCGATGCTTGGGAGGCTGCTGGATCATAAAGGGGAATTATAGATGAGATTAAAGAATCGATTGATAGATGCGGGAATCCTGATAGCTGTATTCATTGTGGCAGTCATAGCCTTTAGTTATTTTACCAACAAAGGAAATAACAATATGACTGCGGATATGGGTGCGGCCACCTATCCCCAAGTATCATTTTCATATAATGGGTTTAACTTAAATACGCTGACCGGATATGCGAAAGAGATGGACATACCCGCCATGAGGGATACGGCAACTCCGGTTACAGACCAGAAGGTGGACGTTGGGATCCAGGCGTATGAAAATAAGGTGTCCAGCGTGAACTATATCGTGTATACGCTGGATGGAAAAGAAGAACTGAAAAAAGAGAAGGTTAAGAAGCCAGGAGAGGAGTTCTCCATAGACTTAAGCGCCGAAGGGCTTATGAAGGAAGAACGGGTTCTTGAAATCGTGCTCCATATGCCGGATGAGAAGTCTGTATATTTCTACACAAGGCTCGTGGATGCCACTAACGCGAATATGCTGGAATGCCTGAACTACATTAGTGATTTTCATGAGAATGCGCTGGGCAAGGTGGAGGGCGCCGGGGTCGGCGCGGCGATCGAGCCGAATGAGCAGGGAGATAACACAACGCTGCAGCATGTGACGATCCACTCGGATTATGACCATGTTTCCTGGGGCGAGTTGGAGCCATCCGTAGAGCAGGGCGAGCGGTGGAGCATTAAGGAGATCAACAGCAACTATGTTTCCGTACAGCTGGAATACAGGGTCAGGTGCAAAGGAGAGGAAAATGATACCGATGTCTATAATGTGAAGGAGTTTTTCCGCGTCCGCCATATACCGGATGTGGCAAAGACGTATCTTCTGGATTATGACAGAACAATGGATCAGATATTTGACCCGACGAAGCACGTCCTGAATGAGAAGGGCGTACTGCTTGGAATCGTACCTCATGACATTCCTTACATGGTTAATAAGGATGGCTCTGCCGTATCCTTTGTAGTAGCAAATGAACTATGGAATTACAATAAGGGAACAGACCAGATATCCCTGGTATTTAGTTTTTCTGATGCGGAGAATACGGATGTACGCAATCTTACCGCCCAGCATGAGGTCAAGCTGCTGGAAGTAGACGATACGGGAAATACGACGTTTGCCGTCTATGGATATATGAACCGGGGCGAGCATGAAGGCGAGGTAGGAGTAGCCATCTACTACTATGATATGGAAAAGAATTCCGTGGAAGAAAAGGTATTCATTTCCAGCAATCAGTCTTCCGGAAGCGTGTCAAATGAGCTTGGGAAACTAGTTTATTACAGCGTGAATCGGGATATGCTGTATGTCATGGTAGAGGGAACCTTGTATGAATATAATGTAAAGAAGGAAGAAGAGGGAACGCTGGTAAAAGGGCTGGAGGACAGCCAGTACGTGGTGTCGGATGACGGGCATCTGGTGGCTTATCAGTCTGGCGGGGCCTTGAATGAAGCCAGAAAGATTATCGTCAAGAACCTGTCAAACGGAAAAGAGCGTACGGTGGAATGCGCCGAGGATGAGTGCATAAGGCCGCTTGGATTTGTAAAGAATGACTTTGTATATGGAGTTGCCAAGACTGCCGATACTGGAAAAACGGTTTCCGGCGAGATGGCAGTGCCAATGTATAAAGTAGAGATCCAGAACAGTAAGAGCAAGGTTGTAAAGACCTACCAGATAGACGGCACTTACGTGCTGGATGCGGTTTCTGAGGACAATATGATCACGCTTAGCCGGGCTACGAAGGAAGGCGGGACATATACCAATATAGCGCCTGACTATATTACCAACAATGAAGAGAAGGAAAAGAGCAATATATATCTGGAAACCTATACTACGGAGTTAAAGGAATCCCAGGTGAGGCTGGCATATAATGATGGAGTGACGGATAAGGAGCCGAAGGTATTGAAGCCAAAGCAGGTGCTGTTTGAGAATCCTACGGTGATAACATTTGACGATGTAGATATCGGTAATAAGTATTATGTCTATGGCTATGGAAAACTAAAGGGGATCTATGACCGGGCAGGCGAGGCTATCAGGAATGCCAATGGCTGCAACGGCGTGGTGGTGGCATCGGACCAGTCCTATGTATGGGAGCGCGGCAACCGCAATCTCCAGTATATCATCAGCGACAAAGATGAGATCCTTCAGTCCATCCGGGACCGGCTGAGCCAGAAAGAAGCGCCGGTAGATATTATGAAGGATATAAACGACGGCAGGAGCCTGGATCTCACCGGGTGCACGACAGAGGAACTTCTGTATATCATCAGCCAGGGCAGGCCGGTCATAGCAATGCTGGATACGGAAAATGCAGTGATACTGATCGGATACAATGAGGCAGATGTAATCTATATAGACGTTGCCAGCGGCGAGAGATTAAGCGTTCCATATGAGCAGATGGATCAGATGACGCAGGGAAGCGGCAGCACTTATGTAGGCTAGTCAGGCAGACTGGAAGAAAGAATGGCGCAAAAAAGCAGGAAAACAATCATAAGTTTTCCTGCTTTTTGTCGCAAAGCCTGTATTATACCGCAGTAGGCCGAAAGAAGATATTCTTATACTTGCGCAATGCGAAGTACAGAACCAGTCCAAGCACCCCGCAGGATAAGGCCTCTCCGATCCCAACAGTCAGCATCATAAAAGGGATAGGCAGCGCCACGCTGTAGCCGTAACGCAATACGAATGGAACGACAATCGTATTGGCGGCAATTGGCGGAAGCGGAGCCAGGAACGGGCTCTTGCCACGTAACTGATAGGTGAAGATTGCTCCGATCAGGGTTGCAAGACTTCCAAATAGGATATCCGGAAGAAGCGCGCCTCCCAAGATGTTGCCCACCAGACATCCTACAAACAGCCCGGGTATCGCAGCCGGGGTGAATAGAGGCAGGATAGTAAGGGCCTCGGAAATCCTGACTTGGACCTCTCCAAAAGAAAACGGCGCAAATACATAAGTAAGCACCACATAGATGGCAGCAATCATAGCTGCCTGGGTCAGAAAAGTAACGTTTTTGTTCTTCATAATATTGTCTCCTTTAGTTTTGTTTTACGTGTGGAAGGTCTCGAACACACGATTCATTTTACGGCGGGAATCGCCGGCAAGCCCTTAAGACCTTAGTTTTATTGGCTTTGGGACGGTTGATAGTATAGCATGCGGGAAAAGAAAAATCAATGGATCAACCTAAATTCTCTAAATGAGAACAAATTATGGATTTGTTAAGACGGACACAAGAATTAGAGACGCAAAAAGTCATATTATTATGGAAGAATGGTGCTGTACTGGCAGCCCTGCCACTTACTCGCCGCGTATCATTTTGATATATTTACTAGGTGTCATCCCTGTGGATTTTTTAAATATCTGGCTGAAGTACTGTGGATTATTCTCACATCCAACCATATCTGCAACACATTGGATGGAGTCAATATTTCCAGACGCCAATATTTCCTTTGCTTTCTTTATCCGTGTATCTGTCAAGTATTTTGAAAACTTACATCCTGTTTCTTTCAGGAACTTTTTACTCAGGTAATCTACATTCATAAACAGGTAATTCTCTGCTATCCATTTTAAAGACAATTCTGCGTCCTCTATATGCTTTTCTACATACTCCATGATCTTCTGGCTGATATCCCCCGTATGCTTTGACGAAGGGTATTCTTCATAGGAAGCAGCCAGGTGTTCCTTAAGAAGCGCGAAGATGGTGCTGCAGTCATTTTCCTGATCCAGCTTTACCAGGAATTCCGCGGCTGTCACCATGTCATACGTATGGTTATTAGAGACCGAAAATATGATAACAGAAGCAGCCAGCTGCTTTAAAAAATCAGCATCCGATATGGACTGTAAGGTGCAAAGCAGCGACTGAAAAGCTGGGTTTGATGAATCATCCTGTTCCGAAAATGCAGAAGAAGTAAGCTTTTGCACTTCTTTGATAATGTTCTGGTAATTATATATTGAAAAAGTAGTGGTGTCTTCTGCAAAATAAATGATCTCGTATTTTCTTAAATGCTGTATTAATTCTTTTAGCAGTTCTTGGAGATTGGGGTATGATTCATGCCTGTATTCAATAGAAACCGGCTGGTTTAAGCTGAGTGTATCTAAAAAATGATAAATACTGCTCAAATCAAGCTGCATGGCTGGAAAAAAGAAAACCAATGTATTGTAGACGTAAATCACGCTGAATCTAATACCGGGAAAGTGCTTATTGCGAAACTGGCGCAGCTGTATTAGCACATCTTTATAATTGTCCGGAATTACATAATAAACATAAAACATCTCATAACGAGTATCTTCGAAATCAAGATACTGCTTATAATTACAGGCAATCTGGGAGATACCGGTGTCTGCTTCCTGTGCTTCAAGACTCAGGCTGTCATTGATAATTCCGACCATCAAGTTCTGATTGATATTGCGGCTTATGAGAGTCTGGGGAGTCTCGCCTCTGGTGGCAAGATAATTTGTATAATCTTTTATTACATCCTGCAGGCTCTCAATAATCTGTTCTTCATTGCAAGGCTTAAGCAGATAATGTTTCACTCCATACTGCATGGCCTTTTTTGCATATTCAAATTCCCCATAACCCGACAATATTATAAAATGAGTGTCTTTATTGATCCCGTGGATCTTCTGAATCAGGTCCAGCCCGGAGAGTCCCGGCATCTTGATATCAGTAAGAACAATGTCCGGGTATTCATCGAGGATCATATTATAAGCTTCAATTCCATCCCTGGCTGTACCAATCAGCTGGATTCCAAGAGAATTCCAGTCAATCAGTCCGGCCATAGTTTCACGGATAATCTTTTCGTCATCAACAATCAGTAGTTTTAACATGTTCTCCTCCTGGTATAATAATTCTGGCTACTGCATGCTCGTCGTCTTTATTAAATAGATGAAGTCCGTACTCTGAACCGTACGTGAGCTGGATGCGCTTGTGGATATTGAGCAGGCCGATCCCGAATCCATGGGGGGTTACCAGCCCCTGATCAAGCTTTCTTAACAAATCTTGTTCAAACTGGGAATCATTATTGACCACATCTATATATACGTAATCCCCGGAACGGGTACCTTCAATCTGGATATGGCACACTTCCGTGCTTTCTTCCATCGCATAGTTGATTGCATTTTCCACAAGGGGCTGTATGGTCAGGTGGGGCAGACTGATATCCATGATAGAGTCATCTATTTGCTTTGTATATTCAAGGCGGTCTTCAAAACGGATCTGCTGTATGGTCAGGTAGCTTTTAACAATTTCGAGTTCACGGCGGACCGTAAAGGTCTTATCTTTTGTATTTAAGGTTTCCCGCATAAGTGTGCCCAGCGACTCTACCATGGATGATATATCTTTTTCACCGATAGCTTTTGCGCGCCAGTTGACAGCCTCCAGTGTATTGTAAAGAAAATGAGGGTTGATCTGGTTTTCTAATGCCTTTAAACGGGCATCTTTCGAAAGAATTTCATTTACATAGTTCTCCTGGATTAGATTCTGTATCTTTAAGGCCATATGGTCAAACTGGTTGTGCAGTACCCCGACCTCATCTGTGCGCCCGCTATAATCGTATCCTGTATCCGGAGGCGTGGATTCATCTCTTCCGAAGGCCTTCATTTTTTGGATAAGCCGACTGAAATCGCTGGTTACAGAACGGATGAGCATCCTGGACAGCAAGAGGGAAATGAGAACAGAAACAAGGATTACCACCAGTGCCATGAGTTTTGTAAAGTTTAATGTAGCTGATATATGTCCGTATGGGACAAGGCAGATATAATTCCAGGACGTGTTCCCAATGGAGCCTTTCACTGCAAAATATTTACCAGCATTTACAGAAATCACACCATAGTCGGTCTTCAGCTTCTTTCCAATTGTGTTGATCTCGTCGGAATCCAGACTTTCTGAGTGGTAAAACTCTGTATCTGTGTCAAATAATATATATTGTGTTTCATCTGAATGCAGGACAGAGTTGGTAGAAGAACGTACCAGACGGTCCATGTCTACGCCTACGACAACCGTACCTAATGTCTGGAAATTCATCTGGTCAACCCTGCGGCATTCACGTCCAAGAAAGAGCCCGTAGGAATTGCAGTAATCTGTAACCCAGTATGGATATCCGGAGTTGTTATTAGCAGCTTTAACCACATTTTGGTGGACCGCATCCGGCACTTGAGAACTTCTGGCCTCATAGCTTTGGGTTGCACCCTGTGCATGATATAGATTAATGTAACTAATATTGTTATCTTTATACGTCTGATAATAATCTGCAATCAATGTGTTTAGTGAATTCTCAGCATTTTTTATACGGATATCAGGATCTTCTTCTGCCAGAGTGATCAGGTTTTTTCTTATGTTAGAGTTGGAGACGACCGCGCTTGTCATAGATTCGATGTTTGACAGCTTTTTTGATATATCCTGGGAACTATATGTGAGTGAACCCGCAAGAGCCTGGTACAGCAGTTTATTACTGGAATTTAAGACCAGCAGTATACCACTGACCGAAGCGGATATCATTAAGAACACAACAATTAAAATGATACATACGATCTTTGTGCTCAACTGGGAATTTGTGATTTTACTGATAAAAGATTTTTTACTTCTTAGCATAAATATACCTGTTTCCTTATGTGAATAATGTTAGTATTGAGGTTTTTCTTATTATAATGCATATTTCAACAGGGAAAAAGGGATTTAGAAAATAGAACGGAATTTTGAAAAAGGATGTCGGAAAAGTTTATATTAATTTTATAATACTGTCTTTATAATGTGCTTATACAAAAGAAACTCATAAATCACACAATGTTAAGGAGGAAAGAAAATGAAAAAGATTGTTTCTGTATTGTTATGTGTAATGATGATTGCAGTACTAGCGGCAGGATGCGGCAGCAGTGATGCAGGATCAGGAGGCAAGTCTGACAGTTCGAAGACAAAAGACACTGGAGATGATAAGACAGCAAATCCAGAAGAGTATCAGGTAGTTATGATTGTAAAACAGAGTGATTCCTGGTTCGATGATATGACTACTGGAGTAGAGCAGCTTAAGAAGGATACCGGTTTAAATGTATCTGTACAAGTACCGGAGACAGGGGATGTAGCAAGCCAGATCTCTATTATGGAAGATCTGATAGCACAGGGCGTGGACGCTATCTGTATTGTACCAAATGATCCGGATGCGCTTGTTCCTACGATCGAAAAAGCAAAAGAGTCTGGTATTGTTGTTGTAACGCATGAGGCGCCTGGTATTGCAGAAAATGTTGACCTGGATGTAGAAGCTTTTGTCAATGAAGAATTTGGTAAGTTATTCGGAGAGAAGCTTGCAAAGTCTATGGACGGAAAAGGCCAGTATGCTGGTTTTGTCGGCGGTCTTACGATGGAGACTCATATGGCCTGGTATAAAGCAGCAATCGAATATATTAAAGAAAACTATCCAGATATGGAATGTGTGACAGAAGAACCTTATGAGGATGGTAACAGCGTTGACGGCGCACATGATAAGACATTAGAAATCCTGAAAGCATATCCAGATATCAAAGGGCTCTTTGACTGTTCTGCACATGGCGGCGGAATCTGTGAGGCACTGCAGGAAAAGAATAAGACAGATGACGTATCAGTCGTATCACTGGCACTGCCTTCTATGTCTGCCACATACCTGGAAGATGGATCTATGAAAGCAGGACTTGCATGGAGACCGGCGGACGCAGGTTATGCAACATGCTATGCTGCATATCTGCTGGCATCTGGACAGAAGGTAGAAACAGGTACTGACCTTAAGATTACTGGTTATGAAGATATCCAGGTAAAAGACGGTGTGGCATATGGTAATGCGCCTCTGGAATTTTCAGCTGATAATATAAACGATTATAAATTCTGATAAGAAAAGGGTGCCGCAAAATAACAAGAGAATAGTTATTGGGCGGCACCTGAATTTATTCATGGAGGTGAGATCATGGGAACAGTTTTGGAGGCAAAACACATAAATAAATCTTTTATTGGCGTTCAGGCGTTAAAAGATATCAGCATCAAAATCAACAGTGGGGAAATTCACTGCCTTGCAGGGGAAAACGGGTGCGGAAAGTCAACCCTGGTCAAGAATATATCCGGCGTCTATACACCGGATTCAGGGGAAATCATACTTGGCGGGAATACATATCATAATCTGACCCCAATGCAGGCTATGAAGGAAGGTATACAGGTAATATACCAGGACTTGTCACTGTTCCAGCACCTGACTGTGGCAGAGAACATTGCAATCAGCAGACTTAAGTTTGATAGAAATAAGATGATAAGCTGGAAAAAGGTATATGCCATAGCACAGGAGCAGTTAGACAAAATAGGAGTAAAGATGGATCTTGGCCAGACTGTGGGGGAGATCTCAATGGCGAACCGTCAGCTGACGGCAATCTGCCGGGCGTTAGCGCAGGATGCGAAAATCCTGTTTATGGATGAGCCGACCACAGCCCTTACAAAGACAGAAGTAGAACGTCTGCTGAATATTATGGTGGACTTAAAGAAAAAGGGGCTTGCAATTATATTTATCAGCCATAAGCTTGATGAAGTTTTCTCTGTGGCAGATACGATAACCATATTCCGCAATGGAGAGAAAATCGGTGATTTTAAAAGCGAGGATTTAGATAAAAAGAGCCTGTCATATTATATGACGGGACGGGAAGTGGAGTATCCAAGATACCACCGCACGAGTAAGGAAGATACTCCGATACTTGAGATTGAGAACCTGACCAGAAAAAACCAGTACGAAAATATATCACTGTCCATACGCCCAGGCGACATTGTGGGAGTGACCGGGCTGCTTGGATCAGGAAGGACGGAGTTTGCATTGTCTTTATTCGGATTAAATCCTACGACCAGCGGCCGGATTAAGGTGGATGGCAAAGAGGTAAAACTTAGTTCACCAATGAAAGCAAAGAAATGCGGGATTGCATTGCTGCCTGAGGACCGTTTTAATCAAGGGCTGTTTATGAAACGAGAGATTAAAGAAAATATATCCTCTTCCATATTAGATGATATTTCTAATAAAGGAGTACTGAATAAGCAGTCTGAGGAACGCACAGCAGAGACATACGTGGAGCAGTTAAAGGTAAGGACGCCTTCTATTGATACGGTAATAGGGACGCTGTCAGGGGGAAACCAGCAGAAAGTGGTCATTGGCAAATGGACGGCCACATGTCCAAGGGTTTTTATTATGGACACGCCGACAGTAGGTATTGATATTGGGTCAAAGGCTGAGATCTATGAACAGATACATAAATTTGCTGAGGAAGGAATGGCTATTATTTTTATCTCAGACGAAGTACAGGAGATTCTGGCAAACTGTAACCGGGTTATGGTGATGGCTGAGGGGAAATGTGTAAAAATGCTGGAAGAAGACGACTTAAAAGAGGAGGCACTTGTATGAGGACGAAAAAAATAGACCGGTTTCAGGGAATACTGCTGTTGATTATTCTTCTCTATAGTATATTTGTCGCAGTGAAGAATCCGGCCTTTATACATATAGAGACAATATTTGATATTATCCGTGTGGCGTCCACTACTCTGATGGTTGCGATGGGACTGCTTGTTGTCATGATCTCTGGCGGAATTGACGTATCGTTCATGTCTATCGCGCTGTTTGGAAGTTACACGACGATTCATATTATGATATCAATGGGAATTGACAATCTGATATTTGCATTTGGCATTTCTGCTTTGATTGGAGGATTACTTGGTATTATTAACGCGCTGTTAATCAACTGGCTGAAACTGCCGCCGTTCATTATAACCTTGGGAACGCAGAATCTTTTCCATGGAATTATGACTACTTTTATTGGCGACAAATCATTTGGCGCAGGCGTACTGCCAAAGAGTATTCATTCCTTCGGCCAGGCAGCTGTGATAAAGATCGGGGGCGTGGGCTTAACATCATCTATCATTCCTGTATTACTTGCTGGCGCCCTAACCTGGTTCATTCTTTACCGTACCATGACCGGGAGAGGAATCTTCGCAGTCGGAAATGATGAGGAAGCAGCCAGAAGGGCTGGCTTTAATCCATTCAAGATCCGCTTGATTGTATATGTGTACTCTGGAATCCTGGCTGGGATTATGGGGATGATGTACGTAGCGCAGACAAATGCACTCTATCCAAATAAACTGGTGGGGGATGAGCTGATGGTTGTGGCAGCTGTTGTAATAGGCGGTACGAAGATAACAGGCGGACAGGGAAAGATTTTAGGTGCGTTTCTTGGTGTCATTATTATCTATCTACTGAACACCACGTTGATTATGATCGGCCTGTCATCCTCCTGGAACAATCTTTTTGTAGGGACAATTCTTGTAATCTCCGTGGCAGTGACTTCCTACCAGGAGAGGGTTAAGAACCGCAACAATCTAATTTTTACGGAATAGGGGGATGAAAGATGATTAAGATAAAAAAATGGGCTGGCAGAGATATGAATCTCACTATATTGATGGGAGTTACGCTTGTTATACTAATCTGGAGCGGGATGGCGTTTGGGCAATCCATGTATTCTATGCGGAATATACAGTCCATGACATTCCAGATACCGGAGTTTGGCTTTCTGGCGCTGGCAATGATGCTGTCAAATATGATCGGCGGAATTGACCTTTCCATTATTGCTAATGCAAATACTGTGGCTATTATGACAGCGTATGTGCTGAATGGCCAATGGTCCTTTGGGACAGAGGGAGCGGCAAGAGTTGTGCTGGCACTTATTTTCGCCGTTTTGTGCAGCTTGTTGTTTGGATTGTTTAATGGACTTTTAATATCAAAAACATCTGCACCGTCATTGATTGCAACGTTGGGAACGATGACACTGTTCCAGGGAATTGGAATGGCAGTGACAGGGGGAGCCAGCGTTGGAGGAATTGAAGAAAAATTCGCGCAGATTGGGAAGAGCACTATTCTGAATCTTCCGGTTATCTTCTGGCTGTTTATCCTTGCGTCTGTAATACTTGGCCTTGTAATGTCATACAGCGGTTTTGGCAGAAAGTTGTATTTGTACGGAGATAATCCGGTTGCAGCCAGATTCTCGGCAATCCATAATGAAGGAATCTGCATCGGCACATTTCTGTTGACAGGTCTGCTTGCAGGGCTTGCGGGACTGATTATTCTAAGCCGTGTAAATTCTGCCAAGGTGGGGTATGGAGATTCTTATCTGCTTCAGACGCTGATTGTCTGCGTAATAGGCGGGATCGACCCGAACGGAGGAAGAGGTAAAGTGTGGGGCGTATTGATTGCAGTTATAATGATGCAGATTCTGTCCAGTGCATTTACGATAATGTCCTTGTCTCCATATACGAAAAAATTGATATGGGGAATTATGCTTGTTCTCGTTCTTGGATTAAACTTTATTATTAAAAAGTATTCTGGCATGAGAATGCTGAAAGCCAGCTTGAATGGGAATAAAGAGAAATAAGCAGGAGGTCAAAGAATGAATTGCAGAAAATATGAAGAATTATATTGTACCGTACTTAACGAACACAGAGAAGTCTTTGAAAAGCAGGACCTGGATGAGGTTACTTTATTTATGGAACAAATCAGGAAGGCAGAGCGGATCTTTGTTATGGGCGTAGGCAGAGAAGGGATCGCAGGCCGGTCATTTGCCATGCGGCTGATGCACCTTGGAAAAGAAGTACACTGGATCTGGGACGACACGACACCTGGCATGCATGAGGGGGATTTATTTATTGCTATAAACGGGTCGGGTAAAATCGGCCACATTCATTATGTGGTCAAACAGGCAAAAGAGACCGGGGCAGCAATTACTGTGGTGACAGGAGGGCCAAAAGAAAAGACAGCCCGCCTGGCGGACTGTGTGTTATTTGTTCCGGCAAGTGTATTTAACGGGACAGACTCTAGAGCGGTACCGTCCGTACAGCCGATGGGAAATCTGTTTGAACAACACCTGTTTTTGCTGTTTGATATTATTATTATGCTGCTGGAAGAAGAGATGAAGGTGACGCACGAACAGATGGAGGCCAGGCACAGAAATATAGAATAAAGAAAATAAAATCTATGTTGATTTAATATGCTTATCCTGTACCAGCAGGGTCAAGGAGTGTTTCTAAATATCTAGTTCTCCAAAATTAATGGTTAAATCTTCATAAATATCGACGTTAACGGTATCGGAAAAGTGTATTCCTCTGTATCTTCTGATACAAAGTTCCATACCAAGAATGGTTTGATTGAGAGAAACCCGGTTATGTTTTACCTAATACTAAGGCTGAGGAAATGGAGAAAATTGCATCAGTATTTTAAGAACGGGAGATTACAGCCCGTTCTTTTTGTGTCCGAAAAATGTCCGAGATTGCAATAGTATAGCATAGCGGGCGAAGTAAAATCAAGGAATGTACACAAAATATATACGCTACGCCAGGGAACATGTAGGGAGATGTCTTGTGCCTTTCAAAACGGAGAGTGATATGATATAATAACTGCAAAGTGTCAAAAAACGCTAGTAATATTATATAGGGGACAGGAGGGCAGGTATGAATATATTAGTAGTAGACGACGAGAAGGAAATTGCAGATGTGATTGAACTCTATCTCCAGAATGACCAGTATAGCGTATATAAGTTCTATACCGGCCAGGAGGCGCTAGACTGTATTGGCGGCATGAAGATCGATCTGGCGATCCTTGATATCATGCTTCCGGATATTGACGGGTTCCAGATTCTGAAGCAGATCCGGGAAAAATACACGTTCCCGGTAATCATGCTGACAGCCAAGACAGAATATATGGACAAGATCACGGGGCTTACGCTGGGAGCGGACGACTACATCCCCAAGCCTTTCAATCCGCTGGAACTGGTAGCCAGGGTAAAGGCTCAGCTGCGCAGGTATACCCAGTACAATGAAGGGGCCAAAGAAGAAGGTGAGATTATAGATTTCGGGGGCCTGGTACTGAACAGGACCTCTCATGAATGCATCTATAATGAAATGCCGCTTACGCTTACGCCGATCGAATTCGATATTCTCTGGCTTCTCTGCGAGAACCGGGGGAAGGTGATCAGTTCGGAGGAACTTTTTGAAAAAGTATGGCATGAAAAATATTACAAGAACAGTAACAATACGGTGATGGTGCACATCCGGCACCTTCGGGAGAAGATGAATGCGCCCACCGGCAAATCTGATTTTATCAAGACAGTATGGGGAGTAGGTTATAAGGTTGAAGAATAACTATCGCAAACTTAAGTTCAGCATCCTGCTGCAGACGGTTTTTGTAACCGCTGTCACGGTGCTGGTGGGCGGTTTCCTGCTGAATTATGTAATTGATGGCATCTATAATGACAGTTTTGCCAGGATATTCGTAGATTTCCTGACTTCTCTTGATGTGGAGGAGAAGACGGCCATAGATTTATACTGGAAGCTGATCGGAGACAACAAGGCATTTTTCATGGTTGTTGGCTTCCTGCTTCTTTTTGCCCTGTTTTTCTATGTAGCCCTGTCTAAGATGACGAAATACCTGGATCAGATAGGAGACGGGATAGAAAATATCGTGTCGGATTCCACGGAGCCGATTCATCTGATCACGGAGTTAAAGCCGATCGAGATCAGGCTGAATGAGATTAAGGCGACCCTGAAGCGCCAGGAACTGGAGGCGGAAGAGGGGGAGAAAAAGAAGAACGACCTGGTGATCTTCCTGGCCCACGACCTTAAGACTCCGCTGACCTCTATTGTGGCATACTTAAGCATGCTGGACAGCCATCCGGACATGTCGCAGGAAGAGCGGGAGAAATACACTCGCATTGCATTTGAGAAATCGCTGCGTTTGGGAGAACTGATCAATGAGTTCTTCGACATTACCCGCTATAATCTCCAGAATATTGAACTGGAGTCCGTGGAGATCAACCTGTCATTGATGCTGGAGCAGCTGGCGGATGAACTCTATGGCGTGCTGCAGGAAAAGCAGCTTGCCTGTCAGGTAGAGGTGGAAGAGAATCTGGTGGTCTACGGGGATCCGGATAAGCTGGCCCGGGTCTTTGACAATATTCTGAGGAACGCGATCGCATACTGCTATGATAATACCAGGATTCAGATCGAGGCACAGATGAAGGGGCAGGATGTGGAGATTATCTTTACAAACCAGGGAGATAAGATTCCCGGGGCAATGCTTCAGACCATATTTGAGAAGTTCTACCGCGTAGATGGCTCCCGCTCCAGCGGGACCGGAGGAGCAGGGCTTGGACTGGCCATTGCCAAGCAGATTGTGGAATTGCATGGAGGGCTGATCCGTGCAAAAAGCGATGACAGCAAGACGCAGTTTATTGTGACATTGCCGACAAGGATAGAAAAGGAAGAAGGGACAGCAGAGGATGAAGTTCATACACATCGCAGACGTACATTTAGGAGCAAGCCCGGACGCAGGAAGCACGTACAGCGAGAAGAGGGCGAAGGAGATCTGGAATAGCCTGAAGAGAGTGGTAGAGGCCTGTAATAAAGAGCGGGCGGACCTTCTTCTCATAGCTGGCGATCTGTTTCACCGTCAGCCCTTGCTTCGGGAACTGAAGGAAGTCAATTCTCTTTTAGCGACCCTTAAGCATACCCAGGTAGTGCTGGTGGCTGGAAACCATGACTATCTGAAGAAAGACTCTTATTACCGCACTTTCCGATGGGCGAGGAATGTGCAGATGATTCTGTCAGAGGATATCTCCTGCGTGGAATTCCCTCAACTATCCCTGGCTGTATACGGATGCAGCTACCATTCCCGCGAGATTAAGGAGGCAAAGTATGATAATGCATTTGCCAGGAAGAAGCAGAGGTATGAGATTCTGATTGCCCATGGAGGGGACGAGAAGCATATACCGATACAAAGAAATAAAATAAAGGCCCTTGGCTATGATTATGTTGCCTTGGGACATATCCATAAGCCGCAGATGTTTCAGGAAGAAGGCGCCGCCTATGCAGGCGCCCTGGAACCTATTGATAAGAATGATGTCGGCCCTCATGGCTATGTCCGGGGCGAGATGGATGATAAAGGCTGCAGGGTATGGTTTGTGCCGGATGCTGAAAGAGAATATGTTCACATGGATGTAGAGATAGACAAGGCCATGACGGGCCACTCGGTGCGGGAACGAATAAAGGCGCAGATCGAAGAGAGGGGAGTACAGAATCTATATAAGATTACGCTGAAGGGGCTCCGTGATCCGGATATTCTATTTGATCTGGGGGACATGGATCCATATGGCAATGTGGTAGAAGTGTCGGATGAGACAAAGCCTGCATATGAGTTTGGGAGGCTTCTGGAACAGAACAAGGATAACCTTCTGGGGAAATTTATTGAATCACTGCTAAACTATGAGAAGGACAGCATGGAATATCAGGCTCTGTGCGAAGGTGTCCAGGCGCTGATGGAAACGAGAAGAGGCTAGATATGAGAATTCGGGAGTTAATAATCAGGAACTTCGGCAAATTTTCGGATAAGGATATTTTGCTGGAAGATGGGATCAATATATTATATGGGGAGAATGAGTCAGGGAAATCCACGCTGCATGCTTTTATCAGAGGAATGCTGTTTGGCATGGAAAGAGGCCGGGGAAGGGCTTCCCTTAATGATACATACAGCACCTATGAACCATGGGAGAACCCCAATTATTATTCAGGAGTTCTGAGATTCGAAAGCGGAGGAAAGATGTTCCGGATTGACCGGAATTTTGATAAATATTCGAAGAAGGCAGAACTCTACTGCGAGGATGACGGAGAACAACTCTCTATAAAAGACGGGGATCTTCAGATGCTGCTGGGAGAGCTTAGCTCTGCCAGTTATGACAACACGATATCCGTGGGCCAGATGAAGGTGGAGACAGGCCAGTCTCTTGCGGCGGAATTTAAAAATTACGCCACCAATTATTACGCTACAGGCAATACAGAGATTGACCTGGAAGGAACCCTTCAGAATCTGAAAGAGAAGAAGAAGGCGCTGGATAAGGAAGCAAAAGAAGCCTTGGTCAGGAAGCAGCAGAAAAGAGAACTCATTGAGCAGGAGGCATCCTATGTCTGGCGGGATATCCACCGGCTGGAAGAAGAGCAGGATAGTATAAGGGAAGAACTGCTGCACAGGGAAGAGAAGGAGAAGCAGGAGGAGTCTTCCGGCAAAGGAGTCATAGACGAGCTGCGCCCATCCAAGTGGCGGATTCATCCGGTAGAGATCGGGCTTTTTATCATTTTCATTATCCTGGCGGTGATCCTGATCGCCAGGCCGTGGAACTACCTGGTTGCGATCGTCATCTTCCTTGCATGTGGATTATACGTGTGGAATCGCATGAAAGAGGGGAAAAAGAAGGAAAAGACTCCGCCGGAGATCATACTGGAGGCGATTACGCCGGAAGAAGAGAAGATTCCCATTGAAAGGCTTGTATGGGAAAAGAAACGCGTGGAAGAAGAACTGCAGGAGAAGCAGATACAATATGGAAACTTGAAAGACCAGCTGATGGACCTTGATGAAGTCAGCGAGGATTCCCAGTGGATTGACCGCAGGCGTGCTGCCATCCAGATGGCAACAGACCGGTTAAACGAACTTTCCGGAGGGCTTCAGATGCAGTTAAAAGAGGAATTAAACAGGAAGATCTCTGAGATTATATGCCGGATTACAGGCGGGAAGTATACAAGGCTCCTGGTGGAGGAAGACCTGCACATGAGCCTGTTATCGGAAGGGAAGAGGATTCCCATGGAACAGGCAAGCCGCGGAACAATAGAACAGATTTATTTTTCCCTGCGGATGACTGCCAGCAAAGTTCTGCAGGAAGAGGAGAATCCGGTTATACTGGATGATACCTTTGTCTATTACGATGACGAGCGGCTGAAGCATACGCTTGCGTGGCTTGCGGAGAATAAAAAGCAGGTCCTTATTTTCACCTGCCAGAAGCGGGAGATCCAACTGTTGGAAGAACTGGGATTGGATTATCACAAGGTCTGCCTGTAAAAGTCCTATGAAGATAAACGCACATAAAGGAACCGCCAAAGTAGATTGGATAGATTGCCATCTCTACTTTGGCGGTTTCTTTTGCGTAACTAGATTTCTTCGCCTCTTTTATATTTCTCCAGAACATTCTGGATACGCTCGTTGGGATTCAGAATGCTGCTGATGGAACCGTCATGGTTCAGGGTATCAATCATCAGCGCGATGTATTTGCTCATCTCGCAGCTGATATAGTATGGACGTTCCAGAAGTTCCGGCGTCTGATAGATCAGGTTAGTGGTCAGAATGGCATCGATCAGGCCATCTTCGTAGGCTTTGTCAAACTTCTCGAGGCCATTGGTGAACAAGCCGAAGGTAGCTGCAGCAAAAATCCGCCTTGCCTTGCGCTGCTTTAATTGTCGCGCTACATCCAGGATACTGTCACCGGAAGAGATCATGTCATCCAGGATAATGACATCCTTTCCCTCCACAGAAGAGCCCAGGAATTCATGGGCAACAATCGGATTGCGTCCATTGACGATCTTCGTATAGTCGCGCCGTTTGTAGAACATACCCATATCCAGATTCAGCATGTTGGCCAGATAGATCGCGCGCTCGGTGGCCCCCTCGTCAGGGCTGATCGCCATCATGTGGTCGCAGTCGATCCGCAGATCCTTGAAGTTGCGAAGAAGCCCTTTGATAAACTGGTATGTGGGGCGAACCGTCTCGAAGCCATTCAGAGGGATGGCATTCTGCACCCTTGGATCATGGGCGTCAAAAGTAATGATATTGTCTACGCCCATTCGCACCAGTTCCTGAAGTGCCAGGGCGCAGTCCAGGGATTCCCGGCTGCTTCTCTTGTGCTGGCGGCTTTCATACAAGAACGGCATGATCACGTTGAGGCGGCGGGCCTTTCCGCCGATAGCTGCGATGACACGCTTCAGATTCTGATAATGATCGTCCGGGGACATGTGATTCTCATGTCCTGTCAGCGAGTAAGTCAGGCTGTAATTGCAGACGTCTACCATCAGATAGATATCCATTCCCCTGACAGAGTCATTGATAATGCCTTTGGCTTCACCGGAGCCAAAACGGGGGACTTTTGCATCTATTAGAAATGTATCCCGTTCATAACCGTGGAAAACGATGTCATCCTTGTGAGCATGTCCATCCTCTTTCCTCCATTTGACGAGGTAATTATTTACCTTGTCTCCCATTTCTTTACATCCGTCAAGGGCAATGATTCCAAGCGCTCCTACAGGAATGTTGTCAAGATTACGATCGTTACGGCGTAACATCTTTTGTACCTCCCAGGTTTAATAATTTTTTTTGGATACGGATATCATCTCCGGTAAGGCGCAGAATCGTATAGTTACTGCTGATCCGGGAGAAAGTCCGCTCCGAATAGATAGATTTTATGTCTTCCAATGCAAGATTGGTAGATATAATGGTTGATTTCTGCCTTAAAATACGCTCATTGAGGCAGATAAACAACTGCGATACCGTAAAAGAATTTGGAAGTTCCGTGCCCAGGTCATCTATGATCAGAAGGTCGCAGTCATAGATGTGCTCGCAGGCGTCGGAGTCCTTTGTATCTTTTCTGCCAAATGCGCTCTCGGCAAATATATCAAAGAGCTGTGTCGCAGTAAAATATATAACAGAAAATGATGCATCGATCAACTCTTTGGCAATACAATGAGAGAGGAAAGTCTTTCCTACCCCCGTATCTCCATATAATAGTATGTTTTGAAACTCTGTGGAAAATGTATCTATGAATTCATGACAGGCTTTCAGCGCGGTCTGTATGGCTTCCAGCGAGGATCTTCCGGTCAGAGGATCAATATGGTTGCTGGAATAAAACCCCAGAGAACAGGTAGAAAAGTTCTCTTTGCCTAATATTTCCTGTAGATTTGACTGCGTGTACAAAAGATCCACGATGGCTTTCTTAAAACAGTGGCATTTTTTCGTGCCGATATATCCGGTATCCTTACAGTCCGGGCAGGTATAATGAAGTTCCAGGTAATCCTTTGGCAGTCCATGAGATTCAAGCAGCTGGGATTTGCGTTGGGACAGGCTGCGGACATCTTCCTTCAGAGAAGAAAGTGCCCCCTGATTGCCGTCCAGAAGGCTGCGGGCCTTTTCTACGCTTAAGGAGGAGATAGAATGATCCAATTCTTCCAGGGCCGGAATCAGGGAATATGCTTTTTCATAGCGTCTCCTTAACTGGTATTCATTATCCAGTTGTCTTTGTTCGTAAGTACGCATCAACTGATCGTACTGGGAATTGGAAAGTGCCATATTATGGTAGATCTCCTTATATTATTGTGCTTACTGCTGAACCAGCTTGCGCTCCAGGTCGTCCATATCATAGGAACGGCCGTCGAAATTGTTGAATTTATTATTCTTTGTATTGATGGCAGGCTTGGCAGCCTGTTTTTTCTTGCGTTCTTTTTCTCTCAGGTAATCAGCGTCCAGGGCTTCGATATCCTTCAGATAATGGACATTCTTGCCAAGCCAGTTTTTGAGGATGGTATCCGTATACTCAAAATTTGGCTGATGGATGGTGTTCATAGTACGGTTGCATGCTTCCAATATGATGTCCAGCGCGAAGCCATACTCCTCATTCCATTTGCGGATATAAGCAATCTCGGAAGTGGCGGGAGCCCGTCCCTTGATTCCGTAAGCGTTTAATATGGAATAGCAGTTCTTGTTATATAAGATCGTGCTGGACTTGGCTGCCTCCACGGTAGTAATCTTCTGGTCATCCCAGGAGAGGGCTACCTTCTGGATGTAATGCATGCTTTTATGCCCGTTCTCGACACAGTATTCGATGAGATACTCGATCAATTCCGCCGACATGTGCAGCGTATCGTAAAAATATGTAATGGTGTCAATATCCATGGAAGACAGCGTCTTTCCAAGGTATTGCTCTGCTACAAAAAGCAGTTCCTTGAATTCCTTGCGTTCCTTCCTGCTGCGGTACTGCTGAATGTTAGGCACGGACGCGGAGTCATCCTGTACATCCTGCAGAGGCGAGGAGTCAGCCGTTATCTCGTCGGAGGCGGCGTTCTTCCTATAAGAAGCAGGGGCGGATTCGGAGGCGGGGAGTTCTTCGAAATCCTCGCAGTAGTCCAGCAGTCTCTGCTTTTTCCAGTAATTCAGCGCGCGAACCACATCCTTTTCCGTGCATTCCAGCTTATCTGCAATCTCTGAAACGGACAGCATCCCGGAAGGCTCATTCATGTGGCGCAGCAGAAGAAGATATACCTTTACATATTCTCCGTTTGCCTTGACCATATGATGGTCAATAAATTCATTCTCAAGCACAGTGGTATTGCCCTGCGCATAGTTGGTAAGTGTTAGTTTCTTCATAATTCTTACGCCAGTCCTCCTTGTCAGTTCGTTTCTCGTGTATGAGTTATTATAGCACCAGAAGGACAGGCGCAAAAGAAATTTCTAAGCCAAAATCCATGTTTTTTGTGGATAAAAATCTGTGGAAAATGTGGATAACTACCGCTTTAAAAGTTCTTCGCCAATGTTTACAACATCTCCGGCGCCCATAGTTATCAACAAGTCTCCTTTTTGACACTTTTCTACACAAAAATCCTGGATGTCTTCGAAAGAAGAGAAGTAATAGGCATCGCATCCCTTTTCCTTAAGCGCATCCGCGATATTCTTGGAAGAGATTCCCAGGGTATCGGTCTCCCTCGCCGCATAAATGTCTGAAAGCACCACGTGGTCGGCATGGGCCAGGGCCTCCACGAATTCATGGAACAAAGCCTTGGTCCTGGTGTAGGTGTGGGGCTGGAAAACGCACCAGAGTTCCCGGTGGGGATAGTACTTGGCTGCAGTCAGAGTGGCGTTTATTTCCGTTGGATGATGGGCATAGTCGTCGATGATGGTAACGCCATCCATCTCGCCCTTGTATTCAAATCTCCGGTTAGTTCCAGTAAATTCCTTAAGCCCCTTTTTCATCTTATCAAGGGATACTCCAAGAAGGTCGGAGACGGCGATGGCAGCCAATGCGTTGGATACATTGTGGTCGCCATTGACGGACAGAGATATCCGATCAACGAAGACGCCAGCTTTTACCAGGTCAAAAGAAGCCTCCCCTAGTTTATTATGGGAGATGTTTGTTGCGCTGTAATCCATGGAACTGTCATCTCCGTATTTTATGATACGGCAGTCAAGTCCTTTGGTAATACAGTCCAGTTTGTCGATATTTCCATTGATGATCAAAGTTCCGTCCTTTGGAAGAAGCTTCGCAAACTTGTGGAAAGAACTGCGGATATCGTCCAGATCCTTGAAGAAATCCAGATGATCCTCGTCAATATTGAGAATAACGCTTATCTTTGGAAAGAAATGAAGGAAACTGTTGGTGTATTCGCAGGCTTCCGTAACGAACAGCTCCGATTTCCCCACCTTTATATTCCCTCCGATCGCCTTGAGGATGCCTCCTACGGAAATCGTTGGATCCATTTCGCCGGCCAGCAGGATATGCGAGAGCATGGATGTAGTGGTAGTCTTGCCGTGAGTGCCTGAGATGGCGATGGGAACATCGTAATTTGTCATCAGCTGTCCCAGAAGTTCCGCCCGGCTAAGCATAGGCAGCCCCTTTTTAAGAGCCTGGGCGTATTCCTCGTTGTCTTCATGGATGGCAGCGGTATACACGACCACATCAATTCCTTCAATAATATTGGACGCTTTCTGGCCATAGAAGATGGTGGCGCCCTGCTGCTTAAGATGACTGGTCAGGGCTGATTCCTTGTTGTCAGAGCCGGATATGGCAAAGCCCTCTTTCAGCAGAATCTCTGCCAGGCCGCTCATGCTTATGCCGCCGATTCCGATAAAGTGCACGTGTACAGGTTGCTCAAAATTGATTTTATACATAAAATACCTTCCTCTTCCATATGTTCTGTTTCCGTTAAAAATGTAGTCATAAATATATATATCTTTCCATATTATTATATACATATATGGAAAAAAAACCAAGCCGTAACTTTTTGTGATATTTTAATAAAAAGTTCACGAAAAGTTCATTTTATTTGTAAAATTTGTTCACTCAAAATCAAAACTATGGTATAATGTGAACTATAAGAATTACTGAGAAGGGGTGATGACATGATCAAGAAAGAGATGATTGCAATGTTGCTGGCAGGAGGCCAGGGAAGCAGATTGGGAGTCCTAACAGCCAAGGTAGCTAAGCCAGCCGTTGCTTTTGGAGGTAAATATAGAATTATTGACTTCCCACTCAGCAACTGCATTAACTCAGGAATTGATACTGTGGGAGTGCTAACGCAATATCAGCCATTACGATTAAATACGCATATAGGAATTGGCATTCCATGGGATCTGGATCGTAATATCGGAGGCGTAACAATTCTGCCGCCTTATGAGAAGAGTAACAGCAGCGAATGGTATACTGGTACTGCCAATGCCATATACCAGAACTTGGATTATATGGAGACATTTAATCCGGATTATGTATTAATTCTTTCCGGAGACCATATCTATAAGATGGATTATGAAGTCATGCTCGACTATCATAAAGAGAACAATGCAGATGTAACAATTGCAGCAATGCCGGTGCCGATCGAAGAAGCCGGCAGATTCGGCATCGTAATTACAGATGAAGACGGACGGATTACCGAATTCCAGGAGAAGCCTCCGCAGCCAAAGAGCAATCTGGCTTCTATGGGCATCTATATTTTCAGCTGGCCGGCACTGAAGGAAGCGCTTGTGGCATTGAAGGACGAGCCGGGGTGCGACTTTGGAAAGCATATCATTCCATATTGCCATGAGAAGAATGAGAGATTATTTGCTTATGAGTATAATGGATATTGGAAAGATGTAGGGACGCTTGGCTCTTATTGGGAAGCCAATATGGAACTGATTGATATTATTCCGGAGTTCAACCTGTATGAAGAGTTCTGGAAGATATATACCAACAGCGATATTATCCCTCCGCAGTATATTTCAGGACAATCTGTGATTGAAAGAAGCATTATCGGCGACGGATCGGAAGTGTATGGGGAAGTACATAACTGCGTAATTGGTTCCGGTGTGACGATTGGGGAAGGCACGGTAGTCAGGGACTCTATTATTATGAAAGACGTAAGCATTGGCAAGGGCTGCGTAATCGACAAGTCGATCATTGCGGAAAACTGCGAGATTGGGGACAATGTAACATTTGGAATTGGCAGCGATGTGCCGAACAAGCTTAAGCCGGCAGTCTATTCCTTCGGCCTTGTAACGGTCGGCGAGAACTCCGTCATACCGGGCCAGGTGCAGATTGGCAAGAACACTGCCATCAGTGGCGTTACATCCAAAGAAGACTATCCGAATGGAGTACTGGAAAGCGGAGAGACATTGATAAAGGCAGGTGAGCGAGCATGAGAGCAGTAGGTATTATTTTAGCAGGTGGAAACAGTAATAAGATGCGTGAATTGACACATAAGAGAGCAGTGGCGGCAATGCCGATAGCCGGAAGTTACAGGGCGATTGATTTTGCGCTCAGCAACATGTCTAATTCACATATACAGAAGGTGGCAGTGCTGACCCAATACAATGCCCGTTCATTGAATGAACATCTGAATTCCTCCAAATGGTGGGATTTTGGAAGAAAGCAAGGCGGCTTGTATGTGTTCACTCCTACGATCACGGCAGATAACGGATACTGGTACAGAGGAACGGCAGATGCGATCTACCAGAATCTGGAATTCCTTAAGAGATGCCATGAGCCATATGTGATCATTACATCCGGCGATGCGGTATATAAGATGGATTATAATAAGGTGCTTGAGTACCATATTGCCAAGAAGGCCGATATTACGGTGGTTTGCAAGGAACTGGAGCCTGGCGGGGATGCCAGCCGCTTCGGAACGCTTAAGATGAACGAATCTATGCGTGTTGAAGAGTTTGAAGAAAAGCCGATGGTTGCCAATTCAAACACGATTTCTACGGGAATCTATGTAATCAGAAGAAGACAGCTGATTGATCTGATTGAATCCTGCGCAGAGGAAGACAGGCACGATTTTGTAACCGATATCCTGATCAGATATAAGAATCTGAAAAAGATATATGGTTATAAGATAAAAGATTACTGGAGCAACATATCAACGGTGGACGCTTATTATCGGACCAACATGGATTTCTTGAAGCCGGAAGTAAGAAATTACTTCTTCAAGCAGCATCCGGATGTCTACTCTAAGGTAAGTGACCTGCCGCCGGCAAAATACAATCCCGGCGCAGTGGTTAAGAACAGCCTGGTAGCGAGTGGAAGCATTATCAATGGTACGGTAGAGAATTCTATCCTCTTTAAGAAGACGTTTGTCGGTAATAACTGTGTTATTAAGAATTCAATCATTCTGAACGACGTCTATCTCGGGGACAATACATACATCGAGAATTGTATTGTAGAAAGTCGTGACACGATTAGAGCCAATACACGTCATGTTGGGGAAAATGGTGTGAAAGTAGTTGTGGAAAAGAACGAGAGGTATGCACTATAGTGCAGCGGCTTGTAAAGAAAGGGGCTAGAGGAAAATGCAAATCACGGATGTACGCGTGCGTAAAGTGGCAAAAGAGGGAAAGTTAAAGGCGGTAGTATCAATTACTATGGATGAGGAATTCGTAGTACATGACATCAAGGTCATTGAGGGTGAAAAAGGACTCTTTATTGCTATGCCGAGTAAAAAAGCATTAGACGGGGAATATCGAGACATTGCGCATCCAATTAATTCAGTGACCAGAGAGCGTATACAGAGTATTATTCTTGAGAGATACGAAGAAGCGTTGAATGAAGAGGAAGAATAAGAAATATTAAGATGGACAGGGTATGCATAAAGAATGCATGCCCTGTTTGATTTGCGGCGACCGAAAAAGTATCTAGCCTAACAAATGAAACGTCATGTTTTTATGTGTTTTGGGATGTAAGAATTCCAGCCGGTAGGCGCACAGGCAGATGTTCTGCCAGCCTTCGTCCTTATGCACATTTGGGTTATACTTGGTATCGCCTGCGATGGGGCAGCCCATGTGGGACAGCTGCACGCGAATCTGATGATGGCGGCCTGTATCCAGCCTGATATCCAGTTCTGTCCGTGGCGCATCATCGTCTTTGGATTGGTCAAAGAGGAAAGGCCCCTGTTCTACAACGGTATAATGAAGACGGGCAAGCTTGGCTCCTGCCGTGCCGGAAACGCAGACACGGGAAGTGTTGGAGCGCCCATCCTTTATGAGATAGTCCTCCAGCGTGCCTTCTTTCTGAGAGGGATGGCCATCCGCCAAAGCACGGTAATATTTTCCAAAGCCATGGCTTTGCAGCTGGCGGTTTAGTTCCTTTGCTGCAAAGGGCGTCTTGGCAAAAACCAGGATTCCTTTTACGGGCTGATCCAGGCGGTGGATGACCGCCAGGTATGGCTCGCCTTTTTCCGGGGCAGACTGACAGATATGATTCTTAATAAGACTTTCCATATCGGGCGTGCCTGCCCGCCTGCTCTGGGTTGGGACCCCGTGAGGTTTTATGCACACCAGTATGTGGGCATCCTCATATAAGATTTCTATGCGCTTGGTATTCATATGAATTCTCCTTGACTTTGCGACTTTTCACTCTTATCATTTAAACATAGTGGATTAAAATATGCAAATAAAAATAGGGGAAGGCAGAAAAATGGATTATTTACTATTGATTCTGGGATTTATATTATTGATCAAAGGAGCGGATTATTTTGTGGACGGCAGTTCCAGCGTGGCAAAGCTCTTGAAGGTGCCATCGATTATTATAGGGCTTACGGTAGTGGCATTTGGGACAAGCATGCCGGAACTGTCGGTCAGCGTGACAGCGGCCATCAAGGGAAATAATGATCTGGCGGTCAGCAACGTGCTGGGATCGAATATATTCAACCTGCTGGTGGTGCTTGGGTGCTGCGCGCTGGTGAATCCTGTCCGGGCCAAGTGGTCTTTGCTGAAAAAGGAATTCCCGTTTTCTATCTTTATAGCGGTGATTCTGCTGCTTCTGAATTCCGATTTCTCGATTACAAAGGTACTGAGCGGGGAAGGAAAATATGTTCTTGGCAGATGGGGCGGACTGCTTTTTCTTGCATTGTTTGCCGTGTTCCTGTATGCGACGGTCAAGACAGCGCTGCGTTCCAGGCACGAGGTGATGGAAGAAGAGGAAGATTATAAACTGCTTAGTCCGGCAAAAAGCGCGGGATACATCCTGGTGGGCCTGGCTGGCATTATCTGGGGAGGCGATCTGGTTGTGGACAGCGCAAGCAGCATTGCGGTATCCTTTGGGCTGAGCCAGACATTCATCGGACTGACGATCGTGGCCCTTGGAACATCCCTGCCGGAACTGGTGACATCCGTAGTTGCAGCCGGAAAAGGCGAGAATGACCTTGCGGTGGGCAATGTGGTAGGCTCCAATATTTTTAATATTCTGCTGATACTGGGAGTATCGGCTGCGATAACGCCGATTGTGCTGGATATTACAGCGGTCTACGACACGATGATTCTGATCATGGCAAGCATTATCGTATATGTGGCGGCCATCAGCAAGCGTGAAATACACAGAAAAGAAGGCGTGCTGTTTCTGGTCGCGTATCTGGCATTTTTTATCTATGTGCTGCTTCGATAGGGCAGGCTTTTGGCGGATTTCGTAATATTTTGGGTTGACAAATGAGTGGCAATAGATTAAAATTACGTTTAATTCAATATCATTTGGCAATGAAGAGGATTAGTACATGTAAGCGAGCCTCAGAGAGGGGATCATCTGGTGCAAGATTTCCGCTTAGAACTGCATGGAACCCGCCTTGGAGCCACTGCATGAAAGTGCAGCGTCCTGCCAGCGTTAATGGTTAATGAGAGAACTGCGAAAGGGTCGCAGTTAACTAGGGTGGTACCGCCGAGCTTTTCGGTCCCTTTTTAGGGAGCGAAAAGCCCGGCGTTTTTTGTCTGCGGCAATCAAGTTCCCGCCAGTAATTAAAGTGGGGCAAGGGCCCTGCGAGAGAAGAAAAGGAGAAGAGAAACATGGCAAAGGAAAAGAAATTAGTTGAAAGCATCACGCCACGTGATGAGGATTTCGCGCAATGGTACACAGATGTCGTACGCGAGGCCGAACTGTGCGATTATTCAAGCGTAAAGGGATGCCTGAACTACCTGCCTAATGGCTACGCAATCTGGGAACTGATCCAGGCGGATCTTGACAAGCGTTTTAAAGAGACCGGGGTAGAGAACGTATACCTCCCAACTTTGATTCCAGAGAGCCTTTTGGAAAAAGAAGCGGATCATATCGAAGGATTCGCTCCGGAAGTAGCATGGGTAACACATGGCGGTATGGAAAGGTTACAGGAAAGATTATGCATCCGTCCTACATCAGAGACGCTGTTCTGTGATTTATGGGCAAAGACGGTTCAGTCATATAGAGATCTTCCAAAGGTATGGAATCAGTGGAATACCGTACTGCGCTGGGAGAAGACAACAAGACCTTTCCTCCGTTCAAGAGAATTCTTATGGCAGGAAGGCCATACAATCCATGCAACATATGAAGAGGCGGAGGAACGCACGATCCAGATGCTTCATGTATATGAGGACTGCTACAAGGAGACGCTTGCGATACCATTCGTATCCGGAAGAAAGGCAGAGCATGAGAAGTTTGCCGGAGCACAGGATACGTACACCATTGAAGCGCTGATGCATGACGGAAAAGCGTTGCAGTCCGCAACCAGCCATTTCTTCGGAAGCGGATTCCCGGATGCGTTCGGAATCAAGTATGTGGATAAGAACAACCAGCTTCAGAGCGTATATGAGACATCCTGGGGATGGTCTACAAGAAGTATCGGCGCCCTTATCATGGTTCATGGCGATGACAGCGGACTGGTGCTTCCGCCTCATGTGGCTCCTGTAGAATGCCGGATCATCCCGATCGCACAGCACAAAGAAGGCGTGCTGGACAGATCTTTCGCACTGCTGGATGAACTTAAGAAGGCCGGATACAGAGTGAAGATCGATGACTCTGATAAGAGTACAGGATGGAAATTCTCTGAGCAGGAGATGCTTGGAATTCCTACTCGTATCGAGATCGGACCTAAGGACATTGAGAAGAATCAGGTGGTCGTTGTCCGCCGTGATAACCGTGAAAAGATCGTCGTATCCCTGGATGAGATTGCAGTGAAACTGCGCGACATCTTAGAGCAGGAGCAGCAGGATATGTATGACAGGGCGAATGAGTTCCTTCAGAGCCACATTGATACTGCTACAACCATGGATGAAATGGTTGAGAAGTTCAAGTCTAACCGTGGTTTTGTCAAGGCCTGTTGGTGTGGAGATCCGGAATGCGAAGGCGAAGTGAAGTACGCCACAGGCGGAGCGGCAACCAGATGTCTGATAGAAGATGAGGAAATGATTTCCGATAAATGTATCTGGTGTGGAAAGCCAGCCAAGCATATGGCATACTGGGGCAAATCCTACTAGGAAATAGAGTGCTTAGAATATCGGGAACTGCTGTACCAAGATTGAAAAATCCTTGGTATGGCAGTTCTTTTTTTCTTTGAACAGTCTTGGAATGTCTTGGAATGTCATAGATTTGTTAATTCAGGAGGAAATGTGATATGATAGGATAAGTTAGTTTATTTGGAGGATATCGCTGTGGAAGATAGAACTATACAATTGCCTGAAAAAGTAGGCAGAATTATCGGAACGCTTCAGGAACATGGGTATGAGGCGTATGCAGTAGGCGGATGCATCCGGGATTCTATCCTGGGAAGGGAGCCGGAGGATTGGGATATCACGACATCAGCCATGCCGGAAGAAACAAAGGCTTTGTTCGATAAGACGTTTGATACCGGCATCCAGCATGGAACGATTACGGTACTCCTGGAAAAAGAAGGATTTGAAGTGACAACATATCGGATCGACGGGAAATATGAGGACAGCAGGCATCCAAAGGAAGTTACCTTTACGCGCAATCTCCGGGAAGATCTGCTTCGGAGGGATTTTACCATCAACGCGATGGCATATAATGAAACGGATGGCCTGGTTGATATATTTGGAGGGCTTGAAGATCTGGAAGAAGGGATGATACGCTGCGTTGGCACCGCGAAGGAACGATTCAAAGAAGACGCGCTTAGAATCCTGCGGGGAGTGCGCTTCGCGGCCCAGCTGGGATTCGATATAGAGGAGGACACTCGGCAGGGGATGAAAGAACTGGCCTGGACGCTTCAGAATATCAGTGCGGAGAGAATACAGGTGGAATTAGTAAAAATGATTACATCAAAGCGTCCGGAAATGCTGCGTGAGGCATATGAATTAGGAATGACGCGGATAGTTCTTCCGGAATTCGACCAGCTGATGACGACTGGCCAGGAGACGCCGCACCATATGTATAGTGTGGGCGAGCATACGCTGCATGCCATGAAGAATATCCGCGCAGATAAGATCCTAAGGCTTGCCATGCTGTTGCATGATATGGGTAAGCCGGCGTTGAAGACGGTGGATGAAGCAGGAGTCGCCCATTTTAAGAAGCATGCCCTGGAGAGCGAGAGAATTGCCGAGAATGTGCTAAGAAGGCTGAAATTCGACAATGATACGATACGCAAAGTGACAAGGCTGGTCCGCTGCCATGATCTTCGCATGCCTGCCACGGCAAAAAGCGTGCGCAGGGCCATGAACCAGATCGGGGAAGAACTATTCCCATATTACATGGAAGTACGCCGCGCGGACGTGCTGGCCCAGAGTATGTATCAGAGGGAGGAAAAGATCGAGAATCTGGATCAGATAGAAGAATTATACCACCAGATCGTGGAAGATGGCGACTGCGTATCTTTAAAGGATCTGGCGGTGACCGGCCGGGATCTGATCGCCTCAGGCATGAAGCCGGGCAAGAAAATCGGCGAGAAACTGGAGGAATTGCTGAAACTGGTCATAGAGGATCCGAAATTAAATACAAAGGAAGAACTGCTGAAACGGCTGAATTAAAGAAAATCCCCTGCCCTTAATCATATTTTCTCTTTTCCTGACATACGTTAGAGAGAATATGTAAAATAGAGTGCAGGGGATTAGTATGCAGGAATATGAACTAGGTGTTTTAGAGCAGTATAATATAGAAGTCATCAGCACCCGTAAAACCAGGGGTGCTATTTTATGCGACACGGATCAGGGGCTGCTTTTGCTGAAAGAAGTGAGGGTGTCTGAGAAACGTATCCCTGCGCTGTTCGAATTGTATGAATATCTTTATAGCCAGGGATATGGAAGAATAGACAGGATCATATTGACCAGGGAAGGAGAATGCCTTTCTGCGCTGGAAGACGGCAGCAGATATATGCTGAAGTCCTGGTTCAAGGGCCGGGAGTGCGATGTAAAGAAACCGGCAGAACTGCTTGCGGCGTCCGGCAACCTGGCGAAACTTCATATATTGATGTGCCATGAGCTGGGGAGCAATGTGACGGCGGGCGCCCATCTGAAAGATGAGTATCTGCGCCATAACAGGGAATTAAAAAAGGTGCGTAAGTTCATGAGGGGTATTGCGCCCAAAGGAGAATTTGAATTCGCGTTTCTGAAACATTTTGACCAGATCTACCAGTGGGCGGACGCGGCGATAGCGGAACTGGAGAATTCGGACTATGAGAGCCTCTACCAGGACAGCGTGAAGAACTGCTGTATGACCCACGGCGAGTATAACTACCATAATATACTGATGGTGCAGGGGGATTATAATTACAAGAAAGAGCCTTACCGCATTGCCACCACTAACTTTGAGAAGTTTAAGAGGGATGTGCAGGTGGAGGACCTGTATTATTTCCTGCGCAAGGTAATGGAAAAACATGGATGGAAGGAACGGCTTGGGGATAATATGATCAATGCATATTCCGCGATCAGGCCGATTACGGATGCAGAGCTGGAATATCTTAAGGTACGCCTGATCTATCCGGAGAAGTTCTGGAAGATTGCCAATTCGTATTATCATTCAAATAAGGCGTGGATATCCATAAAAAGTATAGAGAAACTCAATACTTCCATTAAGCAGACAGAAGAAAAGAGGCGGTTTTTAGAGGACATATTTTCTTTTCATTTATAGTTTCCTGTTGTATAATAAAATCATTAAGGACAGGAGGTACGACTATGGAATATCGTGAAAAATTTGAGGGATGGCTAAGCAATCCATACTTTGATGAAAACACAAAGGATGAACTAAGAAGCATAGCGGAAGATGATAATGAGATCAAGGAGCGTTTCTACAAAGATCTAGAATTTGGAACTGCCGGACTAAGAGGAATCATCGGCGCAGGAACGAACCGCATGAACATCTATACAGTCAGAAAGGCAACCCAGGGGCTTGCCAACTATATCATGAAGAATGGCGGTCAGGCGAAAGGCGTGGCAATCGCGTATGATTCCCGGCGCATGTCCCCGGAGTTTGCAGATGAGGCTGCATTGTGCCTTGCTGCCAACGGGATCAAGGCGTATGTATTTGAATCTCTGCGCCCGACGCCTGAACTGTCTTACGCCGTTCGCACGCTTGGATGCATAGCCGGAATTAACATTACGGCCAGCCATAATCCGCCGGAGTATAATGGATACAAGGTATACTGGGAGGATGGCGCACAGATTACCCCTCCTCATGACAAAGGAATTATGGATGAGGTTGAGGCAGTTACGGATTATAATACGGTAAAGACCATGGGGCTTGAGGAAGCAAAGAAGGCCGGACTCTATGAAGTTATCGGGCAGGAAGTGGACGATGGCTACATTGCAAAACTTAAGAAACAGGTGATACATCAAGACTCCATTGATGCGGTAGGAAAGGAACTGAAGATCGTCTACAGTCCTCTTCACGGTACCGGAAATATTCCGGCAAGGCGCATTCTTAAGGAATTGGGGTTTGAAAATGTATATGTAGTAAAGGAACAGGAACTGCCGGACGGAGAATTCCCCACCGTTTCCTATCCGAATCCAGAGGCCAAGGAAGCCTTTGAACTTGGGCTTGCGCTTGCAAAAGAGGTGGATGCCGACTTGGTGCTGGCTACGGATCCGGATGCCGACCGACTTGGAGTGTATGTAAAAGATGCCAAGTCAGGAGAGTACAAGGTACTTACCGGCAATATGTCCGGTTGCCTGCTTGCAGACTATGAGATCGGCCAGCGCAAGGAAGTCAGCGGCCTTCCGGACGACGGCTATCTCATTAAGACCATTGTAACCTCCAATCTGGCGGATGCCATAGCCAAGGGCTATGATATCGGACTCATCGAGGTCCTGACCGGCTTTAAGTATATCGGACAGCAGATCCTCGGATTCGAGACTACGGGGAAAGGGACATATCTCTTTGGCTTTGAAGAAAGTTATGGCTGCCTGATCGGAACCTACGCAAGGGACAAGGATGCGATCGTAGCGACAATGGCTCTGTGCGAGGCTGCAGCCTATTATAAGACGAAGGGTAAGACCCTGTGGGACGCTATGGTGGACATGTATGACAAGTATGGCTACTATAAGGATGATATCCAGTCTATCACGCTAAAAGGAATCGAAGGCCTTCAGAAGATCCAGGAAATCTTAGAGACTCTGCGCAAGAACCCGCCGCTGGAAGTAGGCGGATACAAGGTGCTGAAGGTAAGAGACTATCAGGCTGATACGATCAAAGACGTGGCTACAGGCGATGTGGCACAGACCGGGCTTCCAACATCCAACGTCTTGTATTATGATCTGACGGATGACGCGTGGCTGTGCGTAAGACCATCCGGTACGGAGCCTAAAGTAAAATTTTATTATGGAATCAAGGGAAGTTCCCTTAAGGATGCGGATGAAAAATCAAGCAAGCTTGGAGAAGAAGTTTTATCCATGATCAACACCATGATGTAAGTCAGGGAAAAAGTGGGAAAACCCTGAAAATACGGGAAAAACTGAGAAATCACCTTGACAAATACAGGGAAAACAGGTATAACAGTAACTAAAGGCATGCCATATGAGCGTATGGGGAGCCGAATAATTTGTAGAATTGAAAATAAGGGATTCTATACGTAAACAAGAGGAGGAAATTATCCATGAACAAAACAGAATTAGTAGCAGCAATTGCTGACCAGGCAGAATTATCTAAAAAAGATTCTGAAAAAGCTTTAAAGGCTTTTATTGATGTTGTAACAGATGAACTGAAAAAAGATCATAAGGTACAGTTAGTCGGCTTTGGCACTTTCGAAGTAAGCAAGAGAGCAGCAAGAGAAGGAAGAAATCCTCAGACAGGAAAAACCATGAAGATTGAAGCATGCAAGGCTCCAAAATTCAAGGCTGGAAAAGCATTGAAAGACGCTGTTAACGCATAATTCGGCGAACGGATAAGTTTTATAAAAGTATAGGAATAGAGAGCGCCTTACGCTCTCTATTTTTATGTCTGGAAGGAGGATGTTATGAGACTGGACAAGTTTTTAAAGGTTTCCCGCCTGATCAAGAGGAGGACCGTGGCAAACGAGGCCTGCGATGCAGGAAGAGTGACCGTCAATGGAAGCGTGGCAAAGGCTTCCGTGAAGGTAAAGCCAGGAGACATTATTGAGATTCGATTCGGAATGAAGACGGTGAAGGTGGAAGTGCTGGATATACAAGAGACCACAAAAAAGGAAGAAGCCAAAGATCTATTCAAATATCTGTAATAAATGGAAACAACCCTTCATAAGATAATTAAGAAAGGTTGTGATGCGCATGGAAGAAAGAACCCTACAAAAAAACCATAAACTGGTGATCAATAACCGGAAAACCAGCCTTGTTACAGGCGTTATAGATGTGCTGTCCTTTGACCTGAATGAGATTCTGCTGGAGACGGAGCAGGGGATGATGATGGTGAAGGGGACAGATCTGCATGTCAACCGCCTGAGTCTGGAAAAAGGGGAAGTAGACCTGTCAGGAAATATTGACAGCGTGGCTTATTCGGATGTCCAGGCGCATGGCAAGCAGCAGGAGAACATATTCTCGAAATTATTCAGGTGATTGTATGCCGGGACTGAAAGAAGAATTAATGGTGTTTGTGATGGCGGTAATATCCGGCGCCATCGTGCGGCTGGCCTACCGCTGTATCGCTTGCTTTCGGAATATCATAAGGCATAATCTCGTAGCTATAGGGATAGAAGACCTTATTTTCTGGATAGGCTCTGCCATCTATATCTTTGTGCAGATTTACCATACAAGTGATGGTAGTATAAGGTGGCATTTTGCACTAGGTGTTGTGCTGGGGGCAGTTTTGATGACGGTTTTTTTAGGGCGGCTGGAAAAAGTGTACAAAAAAATCTACACGCGTAAGAAGAAGGATTTTCCCCAAAAGTCTTGATTAAAAGAAGGAAAAAAGTTAATATATTATTATTAATTGGGTGAGTATAGTCGGCAGGGGTGCCGACGTAAGGGTGAGTAATTATATGAATGGAATTAAACAAAAGAGCCATAGAAGGCGGCAGAAAAAACGCATACAGCGACACAAGAGAAGCGTGCTGGCGGTCAGCACCGTAATTCTTCTGTTGATAGTGGTGGTATCCGCAAGCAGCATGACGCTCCGTGCAAGGGATAAGTCCTATCAGGCACAGGAGATGGAACTGAAGGAGCAGATAAAGGAAGAGACGGCACGCAAAGCAGAGATCAAGGATCTTGAGAAGTACGTGGGAACAGATGAATATGTAGAAGATGTTGCCAAAGACAAACTGGGTCTGGTACATGAGAATGAGATTATATTTAAGGCAAAATAATAAACAGATGATAAGCTTTAGGAAGTAGGTTTCCTAAAGCTTTTTCTTTGTCTGGGAGAAATTTGTCTAATAACCATTGAAAGGGGAGCAAAGAATGGCGGAGGTAAAAGAGAAAGAGACTTTTGTGAATCCTTATGTCATACAGATGGACAAGTTCGCGGATTCACTGATGCATCTGTCAAAGACATTTCTGACATTGGAGGATTATAAGGGGACCTTTACCAAGGATGAGATCGAGGAGATGTTCCTGAAGATTACGGACAAGGTCTGCGAGAACTGTGAAAAGAAAGAATGGTGCTTGGGAGAAAACCGGGTCCATACTTATCAGATGTTGTATGAGATTCTATGCGCGGTGGAAGAATATGGAGCGGAACTGAATATTGAATTGAAGCGGAAACTACAGAAGAAATGCATCATGGCTCCCAGATTTTTAAGGGAGACGCTGGAAGTGTTCGAAAATGCGAAGCAGATATTGATGTGGAACAACAAGATTGTTCAGAATCGGGAAGGATATGCCGTGCAGCTGAATAGTTTTGCGAAGATGATCCAGTATACCACCAGGGAATTGGATGCGGGCATATTCGAAGATGAGCATCTTGAGAAACGGTTGAAGAATCAGTTAAAGAAATGCGGGGTAAGAATGCTGTCCGCGGTGTTCTATATGACGCCTCAGGGAAAGTATGAGATCCATCTGACGGTGAAGGCTATGAAGGGGCAGCTGATAGCCACCAAGGAGTTTGCGGCGTTGGTCGGAAACTGCGTGGGAAGAGTCATGATGCCGGAACAAGGAGAACGGCCCATTATAGGGGAAGAGTACTGCACGGTTGCGTGCGTGGAGGGCGCCAGATACCATACCTTGCAGGGCGTGGCGAAGATCGGGAAAGGGTGCGAGAAGATCTCCGGGGATACGTTCCTGATGACGGACCTTCCGGGCGGCAAGAAAGGCATCGCCTTATCGGATGGAATGGGGTCGGGCGAAGAGGCTTTTCGGGAAAGCACGATGGTGGTAGAGATGCTGGAGGAATTGCTGGAAGCAGGGTTCCCTGTAAAGACGGCCGTTCAGATGATGAATACGGCTCTGGTGATCGGCAGGGAAGAAGTGCGTTTTTCCACGATAGACGTCAGCCTGTTTGATTTGTACAGCGGCACCTGCGAATTTGTAAAGGCCGGGGCATCAACCACATTTATCAAAAGGAAGGACGCGGTTGAGAAGATCTGTTCTACGACGCTGCCAATCGGGGTCCTGCAGGATATTGAGATTGATATAGTGACAAAGAGCCTTGCGTCCGGGGACTATGTGATCATGGTGACGGATGGCATTATGGACGCGCTGCCTGTCGGAGAGCAGGATGCGCTGATGAGCACATTTATCCTGGATTCTAATATCGTGAATCCAAAAGAGATGGCGCACCATATCCTGGGACAAGTTCTGGAATGGACCGGGGAAGTCCCCCTGGATGATATGACGATATTGGTAGTGGGAATGTGGAAACTGTAAGGGAAACTTGCTTTTTACCGGGAAATTCTATATATTTAAAAGGAACAAACGAATTACTAACATAAGAAGGATTATGCTATGTATCATAAGGTAAAGGCGTATATAGAGAAGTACCATATGCTGGATGAAAAGGATAAGGTGATTGTAGGCGTATCAGGAGGGGCGGACTCCATATGCCTTCTTTTCATGCTTATCCAATTGAAAAAGGAAATGGGCCTGTCCGTAGAGGCGGTTCATGTACATCACGGGCTGAGAGAAAAGACCGCGGATGCGGATGCGGTCTATGTAAAAAAAGTATGCAAAGAGCTAGGAATCGGGCTTCGCTTATATTATGAAGATGTAAAATCCTTTGCTTTGCATAATAAGATGAGCGAAGAAGAGGCTGGCAGATATGTAAGAAGGCGGATTTTCAAGGAAGTCCTGCAGGAAGCGGGAGGGACTAAGATCGCCCTTGCCCATCATCAGAACGACAACGCGGAGACCCTGCTGTGGAATCTGTGCCGGGGATGCAGCCTGAAAGGAATGGGGGGGATTGCGCCTGTAGACGGCGTATTTATTCGCCCTCTTTTGTGTCTAAAACGGGAAGAGATTGAATCATATCTGGTGAATCGGGGAATATCTTATTGTACGGATGAAACCAATCTTGAGGATGGCCATACCAGAAACCGGATCCGCAACCATGTGATACCTTATCTGGAAGAGCAGGTAAATGAGAGGGCGGTTTCCCATATGTCGGAGACTATGGAACAGATGAGACAACTGTGGAAATATGTAGAGTCAGAAACTACGCGTTACGCTGCCAGATGTATAAAGGTGTCGAAAGACCAAACGCGGAGGGTGCTTCTTAAGGCGGAATTCATCCTTGTGCCCGAGGCGCTGCGCTCCTATGTGCTTCATGAATGTATATGCCAGGCGGCCGGGGGGCGCAAAGACATTGAGTCCGTCCATACAAAGATGTTGTCAGAACTGCTGGATAACCAAGTGGGACGCCAGGCAAGGCTCCCCTATGGAATCGTGGCAGTGCGGCGCTATGAGGGAATCGAGCTTCGCAGGGAAGGCGATGGACGTCCGAAAGACCAGAATCCGGAAGGGCTTATGAAGATGCAAACGCTGCCAAGAACGTCGGGGAAAGTAATATTTCCGGAAAACCCCTACACGAAATGGTTTGATTATGATATAATAAAAAATACTGTAAAAATCAGGCATAGGGAGCCGGGAGACTATATAACGATTGATAAAAACGGCAAAACCCAGAAACTGAAGCAGTATTTTATTAATGAAAAGATTCCACAGGAGGAAAGAGACCGGATCTGGCTTATCGCGGATGGGAAACATATCATGTGGATTGTAGGGTACAGGCAGAACCAGCAGTATCAGATCACAGAGAATACCAGAAGGATTCTGGAAATAGAATTTTGCGGAGGATGAAAAGATGGCAGAAACAGTTAGAGTATTGATTGAAGAGGATGAAGTCGCGAAGAGAATTGAGGAACTGGGTAAAAAGATCAGCAAGGATTATGCAGGAAAGCAGGTGCACCTGATCTGTGTCCTGAAGGGCGGAGTATTCTTTATGTGCGAGTTGGCAAAACGGATCAGCATACCGGTTTCCATGGACTTTATGAGTGTCAGCAGTTATGGAGACGGCACGTCGTCAAGCGGCGTGGTAAAGATTGCAAAAGACCTGGATGAGACGCTGGAAGGAAAAGACGTGCTGGTAGTTGAAGATATTATTGATTCCGGAAGGACGCTTTACTATCTGCTTGAAATCCTGGCCAAGAGGCACCCAAGCAGCATGAGGCTGTGCACGCTTCTTGACAAGCCAGAGAGAAGAGTGCGCGACGTGAAGGTAGACTACGTGGGATTCGAGATACCGGATGAATTTGTCGTAGGCTATGGGCTTGACTATGCGCAAAAATATAGAAATCTACCATACATCGGGGTTGTAGAAGGTGTGGAGTAGAAAGGGGCTATAAAACATTGAATGACAAGAAGACCAGAGGGCTGAGCGGAGCCACGGTGCTGATATTCGTAGTGTTTCTGTTTGCAGCATTGTGGTTCACGAATCAGTTTGACCAAAAAGATAAAGAATTGACATGGAAGGAATTTGAGAAGCTTATCGTCAGCGATAATGTGGAGGCTGTTACCGTCAGCCAGAATAAAAATGTTCCGACAGGGCGGGTAGAGATCCAGGTTGATACAAAGAATGATGAAGATTCCGTAAGGTATCTGTATGTATCCGATGTCAATGAGATTCAGAATTACCTGAAGGAAAAGAAGATTGACTACGAGATGCCGGACGTGCCGCAGGACAGCTGGTTCGCAACGACGATCGTGCCGATGCTTCTGGTTCTGGGAGGAGTTCTGCTGATATTCCTGCTGATGAACCGACAGGGCGGAGGGGCCAACGCCAAGGCCATGAACTTTGGCAAGAGCCGCGCAAGGCTTAGCACAGATGTGGAAAGAAAGATCACATTCGGACAGGTGGCCGGCCTGAAAGAAGAAAAGGAAGAACTGGAAGAGATCGTGGACTTTTTAAAGGCCCCGAAAAAATACATCCAGGTAGGCGCGAGGATTCCGAAGGGAGTCCTTCTGGTAGGCCCTCCCGGTACCGGAAAGACCTTGCTTGCTAAAGCGGTTGCCGGAGAGGCCGGGGTTCCGTTCTTTACCATCTCAGGCTCTGACTTTGTAGAGATGTTTGTCGGAGTTGGCGCGTCCCGCGTAAGGGATCTGTTCGAAGAAGCGAAGAAGAATGCGCCATGCATTATTTTCATTGATGAGATTGATGCCGTGGCGAGACGCCGCGGGACGGGAATGGGCGGCGGACATGATGAGAGAGAGCAAACGCTGAACCAGCTGCTGGTAGAGATGGACGGCTTCGGCGTCAATGAAGGAATCATCGTAATGGCCGCTACCAACCGTGTAGATATCCTGGATCCTGCAATCCTGCGCCCCGGCCGCTTTGACAGGAAGGTTATGGTAGGCCGGCCGGATGTACAGGGACGGGAAGAGATCCTGAAAGTTCATGCGAAAGGGAAACCGCTTAGCGAGGATATTGACCTTAAGCAGATCGCGCAGACGACTGCCGGATTTACAGGAGCGGATCTTGAAAATCTCCTGAATGAGGCGGCAATCCTGGCAGCTAAGGAAAACAGGATATACCTGAAGCAGGAAGATATTAAGAGATCCTTCGTCAAAGTAGGGATCGGCGCCGAGAAAAAGAGCAGGATCATATCCGATAAAGAAAAGCGTATCACGGCATTCCATGAGGCAGGACATGCGATTCTCTTCCACGTGCTGCCGGATGTAGGGCCTGTATACAGTGTCTCCATTATTCCAACCGGCGGGGCGGGAGGCTATACGATGCCGCTTCCGGAAAATGATGAGATGTTCAATTCAAAGGGCAAGATGCTGCAGGACATTACGGTTGCCCTTGGCGGACGCGTGGCAGAAGAAGAAGTATTTGACGACATCACCACCGGGGCTTCCCAGGACATTAAGCAGGCGACGAGCCTGGCAAAATCCATGGTGACCAAGTTTGGAATGTCAGAGGCTCTTGGCCTGATTAGTTATGATGACGATAGCGATGAGGTGTTCATTGGGCGTGACCTGGCGCATACATCCAGAGGATACGGGGAAGGCGTGGCGACTGTCATTGACCAGGAAGTGAAAAGGATCATAGATGAATGCTATAGCAGAGCAAGACATATTATCAAGAAATACGATGATGTGCTTCACTCATGCGCAGAACTTTTGTTAGAAAAAGAGAAAATCTCTAGAGAAGAGTTTGAATCATTATTTACAGGGGAAGTATCTGAGGCATAAGGAAAGAATAATGAATTAGAGAGGGTTTGGTTGCATGAAGGAACAAGCTTTGTTTTGTGATGGAACTGCCAGTTATGTCAACCCGCCGCAGCCGGCGGAGAATGAAACAATAACGCTGCGCTTTCGCACGGCAAAAGATGATGTAGATCGGGTGCGTCTCATGACGGGCGTCGGCGGATATGATATGAAGAAGGAAAGCAGCAGCGGCGAATTCGACTACTATACGATCAACTGGCGTTTGAATGAGGAGCCTTTCCGGTATTGCTTTGAAATCCAGGATGGTGACGAGCTTTGTTATTACAACAAGTGCGGCACGTCAAAAGAAATCGTTGCATTTTATGAATTTGTCATTGTACCGGGATTTTCTACGCCGGATTGGGCAAAAGGGGCGGTAATGTATCAGATTTTTACAGACCGGTTCTATAATGGCGATAAGACCAATGATGTTGAGTCCAGGGAGTATTTTTATATAGGAGATTACAGCAGGAAGGTAACAGACTGGAATAAATATCCGGATAAGATGGGAGTACGGGAGTTCTATGGCGGGGATTTGCAGGGAGTGATCGATAAACTGGATTACCTGCAGGATCTGGGCGTGGAAGTCCTGTACTTCAATCCATTGTTTGTCTCGCCTTCCAACCACAAATACGATATTCAGGATTATGATTATATAGACCCGCATTATGGGGTGATCGTGGAAGATGGGGGAGAAGTCCTGGCAGAAGGCGTGACGGAGAATCGGCTTGCTGCGAAGTACCAGAAAAGAACGACGGATATTAAGAATCTGGAAGCCAGCAATCAGTTGTTCATCAAGCTGGTAGAAGAACTTCACAGGCGAGGCATGAGAATCATTCTTGACGGCGTGTTCAACCATTGCGGCTCATTTAATAAATGGATGGACAGGGAACGCATTTATGAAAATCAGGAGGATTATGAGCCAGGAGCATTTATTTCCCCAGACAGTCCTTACAGAAGTTATTTCAGATTCTTTAAGGAGGAGCCGGGAAATTGGCCGTACAATTCTAACTATGACGGCTGGTGGGGGCATGATACGCTTCCAAAATTGAACTATGAAGATTCCATGAAACTGGAGAATTATATATTATATATTGGAAGGAAATGGGTATCCCCGCCGTATAATGTAGATGGATGGCGTCTGGATGTAGCAGCGGATCTGGGGCGAAGCAATGAGTACAACCATCAGTTCTGGAAGAAATTCCGCGAGGCGGTCAAGGATGCCAATCCAGAGGCGATTATTCTTGCCGAGCATTACGGAGATCCCAGCGACTGGCTTCAGGGCGATGAGTGGGATACGGTCATGAACTATGACGCCTTTATGGAGCCTGTAACATGGTTCCTTACAGGGATGGAGAAGCACAGTGATGAAGCAAGAGAAGAACTGCGGGGCAATGCGGATAACTTTGTGGGCTCTATCTCCCATCATATGTCTAATATGCTGACGCCATCCTTGCAGGTGGCGATGAACGAATTATCGAACCACGATCATTCGCGGTTCCTGACCCGTACCAATCACATGGTTGGAAGGGTAGAGCACCTGGGGCCGAAGGCCGCGGAAGAATATGTGAATGAGGCGATCATGCGGGAAGCTGTTGCGATACAGATGACGTGGGTAGGGGCGCCGACCATCTATTATGGAGATGAAGCGGGCGTGTGCGGATTCACAGATCCGGATAACAGGCGGACATATCCCTGGGGACAAGAGAATCAGGAACTGCTGAATTTCCATAAGGAGATGATACGGATACACAAGGAACATCCGGCGCTTCGTACAGGATCCCTTAATATACTGAGCTGGGATGAAAATGTGCTGGCATATGGCCGTTTCCTGGGTGAGGACCGTATTGTGGCAATTATTAATAACCGGAGCGAGCTTACAGAGGTCACGGTTCCGGTATGGCGGGTGGAAGTGCCGATAAAATGCCGGATGAAAAGGCTGATCTATTCCTATTCAGACGGCTATACGATAGAAGATGAAGAATATCTGGTTGACGAAGGGGAAGTCGTTGTAAATATGGGGGCGCATTCTGCGCTTATACTGGGAATGAAAGAAGCTTGAGGCTCATTAAAATATCATGGAAGAAGATTATGGAAAATATTACCATAATCTTCTTTTGCTTTTATCGGTTATCATAGATGAAAAGGCAAGGAGGAGGAAATGGGTAAAAAAACATATGGTTATGTGCGGGTATCCAGCAGGGATCAGAATATAGACCGGCAGATTGCGGCAATGGAGAAGATTCCCATCCGCAAGGAGGACATCTACATAGACAGGCAGTCGGGCAAAGACTTTGACAGGCCCAGCTACCGCCGGCTCTTGAATCGCTTAAGGCCCGGGGATACCTTGTTCGTGAAATCAATTGACAGACTGGGAAGAAATTATGATGAGATTATTGAGCAGTGGAGGACACTTACAAAAGCGAAGGACGTGGATATCGTAGTGATTGATTTTCCGCTGCTGGACACCAGGAACCATGTGAACGGGCTGACTGGCAAATTCATATCGGATCTGGTGCTCCAGATCATGTCCTATGTAGCCCAGATTGAAAGGGAGAATATCCGGCAGAGGCAGGCGGAGGGAATTGCGGTTGCAAAATTAAAAGGGGTGGCATTTGGAAGGCCGAGGAAAGAGATACCGGAAGAATTCCCGGATGTGGTGAAACTTTGGGAGAATAATCAAATCAGCATGAGGGAGGCGGCAAGGAGGCTGGGAACAAGCCATAGCATGTTTGCAAAATGGATTTCCCAATGCCAGGATAAAAATAAATGTTAAAATTTGGCAGATTATGTAGACTTTTTAATCCACTAATGTTATATTTTTAATAGCAGTTTGTATATATATAAGTAACAAGAGAGGCATTAGACCTCCAAAAACAATGGATGTAAAAGTCTGATTTTTAGTCCATTTTTTGTTGGATAATGGGATGAGGATAAATATGTCGCCAAAAAGAAAGAACATAGAATTAATTGAATTATTGGCAGAACAGGCAGGCTGCACGTACCTGTCGGATTTGCGGCTTGAGGACTACCGTTGCAGGCTGGAAGGCTGTCTCCAGAAGATGGATATAGAACGCTATGGAGAGGAAGAGTGGGCGGAAGCGGCCAATTACCTGACAGGCACTCCCAAAGAAGAAATTGCTACGAAGGTTCAGGCAAGGCGATTGATTCTTGAAAAATGCAGGAAAGAATAAAGAAGAACTGAAGGCGGATAAGAATACACGCTCCAGTTCTTCTTTTTATTTTGTCATAACCTCGACACCGTTCTCGGTAATCAATACCATATACTCTATCTGCGCGGACAGCCCGTCGTCGATGGTGTAGACGGTCCAGCCATTTCCCTCGTCAATATAGAATTCAGGGCTTCCTTCGTTGATCATGGGCTCGATGGTAAACATCATGCCCGGCACGAGGACCATTTCACTGCCCTTGGGGGTCACATAGCTGACATAAGGATCTTCATGGAATTCCAGGCCGATTCCATGGCCGCCGATATCTTCCACGACAGAAAAGCCATTCTGCCTGGCATGGGTATTGATGGCATAAGCGATATCTCCCAAATGTCCCCATGGCTTTGCCGCCTTTAAGCCAAGTTCCACGCATTCTTTGGTGACTCTGACGAGCTTCTCAGCCTCAGGGGATATCTGTCCGATTGTAAACATCCGGGATGCGTCCGAATAATAGCCATTCAGAATAGTGGATACATCCACATTAATGATGTCGCCCTCCTTCAGGATCTCGTTTTCATCGGGGATTCCATGGCATATGACATTGTTGACGGATGTACATACGCTTTTGGGGAATCCCTGATAATTAAGGGGCGCCGGGATACCACCGTGCTGAGTGGTATAGTCGTATACCAGCCGGTCAATCTCTTCCGTACTCATGCCTTTACGGATATGGGCGGCAACATGGTCCAGGACGGCAGTATTCAAGTCCGCGCTTTCCTGGATTGCCTTAATCTGCTCCGGCGTCTTAAGCAAAGAGCGATCCGGCACAATCTGTCCCTTTGCGGCCAAGGTCCATAGTTTTACGTCTAGTTTATCCACAATATTACCTACCTTCTTATAAAAATATCCATATGTTTCATTATATCATCCCTGTCAATGGGGTTGTTTGTTAATTGAAAATAAGTTATAATTTTATTATATTATGTGCTAAATGCGGGCATGAATATAAGTTTAAAATATAGGAAAATATTTGGTCGTGAAAGGAGCGGACGTATGTTAAGAATAGGAATGCTTACAAGCGGAGGAGACTGCCAGGCGCTGAATGCGGCGATGCGCGGCGTAGTAAAAGGAATCTGCTCTAAAAGAGATGATGTGGAAATCTACGGATTTCAGGAGGGGTATAAAGGACTGATCTATTCGAATTTCAAGATGCTGACTTCCAGGGACTTCTCCGGGATATTGACGATTGGCGGGACGATTCTTGGGACATCCAGGCAGCCATTCAAGCTGATGCGCGTTCCGGATGAGAATGGCCTTGATAAGGTGGAGGCGATGAAGCATACGTACCACAAGCTGAATCTGGACTGCCTCGTAGTCCTGGGAGGTAATGGAACGCATAAGACTGCGAATATGCTCAGAGAGGAAGGCCTGAATGTCATCACGCTTCCGAAGACGATTGACAATGACTTATGGGGGACGGATATGACCTTTGGGTTCCAGAGCGCGGTGGATATCGCGACGGATACTATTGACAGGATCCATACGACAGCCACATCCCACAGCCGGGTATTCATCATCGAGGTTATGGGGCACAAGGTTGGCTGGGTAACGCTTCATGCGGGAATTGCAGGAGGCGCGGACATTATATTGCTGCCGGAGATTCCATACGATATTGATGTGGTGGTGGAAGCAATTAACAAGCGCAAGGCCGCAGGAAAGAAGTTTACGATAATCGCAGTGGCCGAGGGAGCAATATCCAGGGAAGACGCGAAGCTTTCCAAGAAGGAACTGAAGGAAAAGAAGGCGAAGCAGAAATATCCTTCGGTTGCCTATGAGATATCTGAAAGGATCCAGAAGAAGACAGACCAGGAGGTACGCATTACGGTTCCTGGCCATACGCAGCGCGGCGGCTCGCCCTGCGCGTATGACAGGGTTCTGGCCACGAGGCTTGGAGCGGCAGCTGCGGAAGCCATACTGGATGGAGACTTTGGCTGCATGGTGGCTGTAAAGAACAGGGATATTGTCCGCGTTCCGCTCAGCGAAGTGGCAGGTAAATTAAAATACGTGGATCCGGAATCTGATATTGTCAGGGAAGCCAAGATGACAGGAATCAGTTTTGGAGACAAATAAAGCAGACAGGGAGTGTAAGAAATGTCATATACGGCATTGTACCGGAAGTTCCGTCCTGACGAATTTGAAGACGTAAAAGGTCAGGACGCCATAGTAAAGACATTGAAAAACCAGATAAAAGCAGAACGGATTGGACATGCGTATCTGTTCTGCGGGACAAGGGGAACTGGAAAGACGACTGTGGCAAAGATATTTGCGAAAGCGGTAAACTGCGAGCATCCGGTAGATGGAAGCCCATGCGGGGAATGCGCCATGTGCAGATCGATCGCCGCGGGCACGTCTATGAATGTGATAGAGATTGATGCCGCGTCCAACAACGGCGTGGACAATATCCGCGAGATCCGCGAGGAGGTGGCGTACCGGCCTACAGAAGGAAGGTACAAAGTCTATATTATAGATGAGGTCCATATGCTTTCTATAGGAGCATTCAATGCGCTGCTGAAAACATTGGAAGAGCCCCCGGAATATGTGATATTTATTCTGGCCACAACGGAAGCCCATAAGATACCCATTACGATTTTAAGCCGATGCCAGCGGTATGATTTCAAGAGAATATCGATTGAGACCATATCCGACAGGCTCCGGGAATTGGTTGACAAGGAGGGGTGGGAGGTGGAGGAAAAGGCCGTGCGCTATATTGCGAAGATGGCGGATGGCTCCATGAGAGACTCCTTAAGCCTGCTGGATCAATGCGTTGCCTTCTACATTGGTGAGAAACTGACCTATGATCATGTGCTTGAAGTGCTGGGAGCTGTGGATACGGAGACATTCAGCAGGCTGCTTCGGGAACTGCTTTCCATGGATGTGCATAAGGTAATAGTGACGGTAGAAGAACTGGTGATGCAGGGGAGGGAACTGTCCCAGCTGGCATCGGATTTCACCTGGTATCTGCGCAACCTGCTCCTTGTAAAAAGTTCTGACAATATGGAAGATGTGCTGGACGTGTCCACGGAAAATCTGGCCCAGTTAAAAGAAGAGGCCCAGATGATTGACAATGACACGCTAATCCGGTATATTAGAATTTTCTCGGACCTTACCAATCAGTTAAAATACGCCACCCAGAAAAGGGTACTGCTGGAGGTAACGCTGATAAAGTTATGCCGGCCGGCCATGGATCAGAATCAGGATGCGCTTCTTGACCGGATCAGGCTGATTGAAAAACAGTTAGAAGAAGGACTTTTAGACAGCGCTGTAAGGGAAAAGGTAGTCTATGTCAACTCGGATGGCCCCGCAGAACAGAAAGAGAAGCCAAGGCCCGAACTGCCCAAGGCGCTAAACGAAGATGTAAAGGCAGTGGCCCAGGACTTCCGCACCATTGCAAATGACGCATCGCCGCTTCTTCGAACGTATTTGAAGAAAGCCAGGCTAAGCCCGGGAGAGGGCAGCCGCCTGCTCATCGTACTTCCGGACGAAGTAAGCGCCGCTGCGGTGGGGACTGCGGAGCATAAAGAAGAGATAGAGAGGCTCATTGAAGAAAAGATAGGAAAACAGGTCGATATAGAAGTCCGGCAGTTGGAAGAAGGCCGAAGGTTTGAGGATAGTTTCGTGGATCTTGAGAATTTGATCCATATGGAAATAACAGTAGAAGATTAGGAGGATATGAAGATGGCAAAACGTGGAGGATTTCCGGGAGGAGGAATGCCTGGGAATATGGCAAATCTGATGAAGCAGGCACAGAAGATGCAGCGTCAGATGGAAGAACAGGCAAAAGAAATGGAGACAAAGGAGTTTACTGCCACTGCCGGAGGCGGGGCAGTAGAAGTAACGGTATCAGGAACGAAGAAGGTATTGAAGGTCAAACTGGACGAGGAAGCCGTAGATCCGGATGACGTGGAGATGCTGGAGGATCTGATCGTTGCGGCGGTGAATGAGGCGATGGATAAGGTGGATGAAGTGTCCGCGTCAGCCATGTCCAAGTTTACAGGCGGCATGGGCGGACAGATGCCTGGATTGTTCTAGCAGGGAGCGTAAGAAATGGATTATTACAGTAGCCAGATGAGCAAGTTAATTGAAGAATTGTCATGCCTCCCGGGCATAGGTTCAAAGTCAGCGGCAAGGCTGGCTTTTCACTTGATACACATGCCCCTGGATGACGTAAAAAGGCTGGCATCCACGATGGTCGAGGCGCGGGAGAATGTCAGATACTGCGCGCAGTGCTATACGCTGACGGATCAAGAACTTTGCCCGATCTGCAGTAACAGCGGCAGAGATCACAAGACGATCATGGTAGTAGAGAACACCAGAGACCTGGCAGCATATGAAAAGACAGGGAAATACAACGGCGTGTACCATGTTCTGCATGGGGCGATCTCGCCAATGCTTGGCATTGGGCCGGAGGATATCAAATTAAAAGAACTGATCGAGCGCTTGCAGGGGGACGTGGATGAGGTGATCATCGCCACGAATTCCAGCTTGGAAGGGGAGACTACGGCTATGTATATCAGCAAGCTGATCAAGCCTACAGGAATCAAGGTCAGTAGGATTGCCAGCGGCGTTCCGGTTGGAGGAGACTTGGAGTATATTGACGAAGTGACCCTTTTGAGGGCGCTGGAAGGCAGGACACAGTTGTAAATGCAAAAGGGGGCGGGCAATTAATTGTGGATTGACCTGTCCCCGTTGAGGTGATAAGAGAGAATGGGAAAGAAAAAAGTTACATCTACAGATATCGCGAGGGCCGCCGGAGTATCGCAATCTACCGTCTCCATGGTTCTGAACAAAAAGTACAATGTATCTTTTTCAAAAGAAACTGTGGAAAAAGTCGAGAATGCCGCGAAAGAATTAGGATATGTCCCTCCGAAGCGCAAGACGAAAAAAGGTGCCAGGCAGGAGAAACTTTTGGTGATCTTTTGTTCCAATCTTACGAACCCTTATTATGTCATGCTGCTTCAGGGAATTGAGTCCAGGGCAAAAGAGCAGGGATTCGGCCTCTTTGTCTGCAACACCCAGAGGGATTTGAGAATGGAGGAGCGGTATCTTAAAATGATGTGGGAATTGCGCCCTCTGGGAATCATTTACACCTGCAACCCAAGCCACTGCTTCATGGATCTGTTGAAAGAACTGTCTGAAAAGATTCCGGTGGCAGTCATTAACAACCAGAATGAGAAGATGAGTGTGGATGCAGTGGAACTGGACAACTCCAAACTAGGAAGAATTATGGCACGCCATCTTCTGGAACTTGGGCATCGGAAGGTGGCCTATATCGCGCCACCTCTTACAGCCCGGCAGAAGCAGCGCTCCAAGCGCGTGGAAGGATTTCTGAAGGTATATGAGCAGGCCGGCCTCAGGGATCAGGTGATTATTAAGGCCGCGAGGGAAGAGTTCGATCAGGATGTGGCCCTTATTGATTCGGAATATAAGATCGGCTATGATCTGACCCGCGAACTTTTGCAGGAGACCAGGGATATTACGGCGATTGCGGGACTTAACGACATGATCGCCTTTGGAATTATGGATGCGCTCCATGAGGCAAAGATAAAGGTTCCTGCTGATATGTCTGTTATGGGATGCGATAATACGCTGTTTGCCCGCATGCATAAGGTGGAATTGACGACCATTGAGCATTTTGTCATATTTAAAGGACGGGACGCCTGCGATATCATTATGAAAAAGATAGCCTCCCACCACACCCAGTATTCAGAGACCCCTCCCATCAGCACTTATCATGTAGAGTATGAGCCAAAACTGATCGTGCGGGGGACGACCGCGTATGCCAAAGGGAAAAAGAAAAAATAAAATTAATTTATTCCAGGAAATTATTATTAATAATAAAGTAGCAAAAAATAAAAAGAATAGTAAAATCATTGGAATAAATAATTTTTTAAAGAAAATCAGAAGAAAAATTACTTGTATGTAATTAATAAAATGTAGATATTAATAGAAAAAATTATTAATAAATCTTATGCGCTATTGACCAAACTTCATCCTATAAGTTATAATTCTAGCATGTGGCAAATAGCGGAAAGTGAAGGGATTCACGGAATTTAAAGGAGGAAGAAAATGAGGTTTTTCATTGACACAGCCAAGGTAGAGGATATTAAGAAGGCAAATGATATGGGAGTTATCTGTGGCGTAACCACCAACCCATCTCTGATCGCAAAAGAAGGAAGAGTATTTGAGGAAGTTATCGCGGAGATCGCGTCTATCGTAGACGGACCGATCAGCGGAGAAGTTAAAGCGACTACAGTTGACGCCGAAGGCATGATTGCAGAAGGAAGAGAGATTGCTAAGATTCATAAGAATATGGTAGTAAAGCTTCCAATGACCGTTGAAGGCTTGAAGGCATGCAAGCAGCTGACATCCGAGGGAATCAAGACGAATGTTACATTAGTATTTACGGCTAACCAGGCTTTGCTGGCAGCAAGGGCTGGCGCAACTTATGTCTCTCCATTCCTGGGACGTCTGGATGACATTTCCGTAAGAGGAACAGATCTGATAGCAGAGATCGCGCAGATCTTTGATGTGGCAGGAATCGAGACTCAGATTATAGCAGCCAGCGTACGTAATCCGATCCATGTAACAGACTGCGCGCTGGCAGGAGCCGATATCGCGACGGTTCCATATGCGGTGATCGAGCAGATGACCAAGCATCCGCTGACAGATGCGGGAATTGCAAAATTCCAGGCTGATTATAAAGCAGTATTTGGCGAATAATCCATCATACAGACAGGAGGAGCATCATGAACAAATTTGAGTTAATGAAGACTGCCAATGAGATCCGTAAAGGCATCGTTACGGCGGTTCACAGCGCTAAGTCCGGACATCCGGGCGGATCTTTATCTGCAGCGGATATCTATACATATCTGTTTTTTGAAGAAATGAATATCGATCCGAAAGACCCCGAAAAGGCAGACCGCGACCGTTTTGTTTTATCAAAAGGCCACACTGCCCCGGGATATTATTCAACTTTGGCAAACAGAGGATTTTTCCCGGTAGAGGACCTTACCACATTGCGCAAGGTGGGATCTTACCTTCAGGGGCACCCGGATATGAAGCACATTCCGGGAGTAGACATGTCAAGCGGCTCTCTGGGACAGGGAATCTCCGCGGCAGTCGGAATGGCTATCTCCGCGAAATTATCCGGAGATGACTACCGTGTATATACGCTGCTTGGAGACGGAGAGATTCAGGAAGGACAGGTATGGGAAGCATCCATGCTGGCAGCACACCGCAAGTTGGATAACCTGGTGGTCATAGTAGACAATAACAACCTTCAGATTGACGGAGCCATTGATGAGGTTAACTCCCCATATCCGATCGATAAGAAGTTTGAAGCATTTAATTTCCATGTGATCAATATTGATGGCCATGATTTTGATGCTATTGACGCTGCCTTTAAGGAGGCCAGAGCCACCAAAGGACAGCCGACGGCTATTATTGCAAAGACAATCAAAGGAAAAGACGTTTCCTTTATGGAAAACCAGGCTTCCTGGCACGGCGCGGCTCCGAATGACGAGCAGTATGCGGTTGCTATGGCAGACTTGGAGAAAGTAGGTGAAGCATTATGTCAGAAGTAAAGAAGATTGCAACAAGAGAAAGTTACGGTAATGCTTTGGTTGAATTAGGAAAAGCCCATGAGGATGTCGTGGTACTGGACGCCGATCTGGCAGCAGCCACGAAGACAGGTACTTTTAAGAAGGCTTTTCCGGAGCGTCATATTGACTGCGGTATTGCTGAGTGTAATATGATTGGAGTGGCAGCGGGCATTGCTGCTACAGGCAAGGTGCCGTTTGCGAGTTCTTTCGCTATGTTCGCGGCAGGACGCGCATTCGAGCAGGTGCGTAATTCTGTAGGCTATCCGAAACTGAACGTTAAAATCGGCGCGACCCATGCCGGAATCTCCGTAGGAGAGGACGGCGCAACCCATCAGTGTAATGAAGATATTGCCCTGATGCGTACGATCCCGGGAATGGTCGTAATCAATCCGTCCGATGACGTAGAGGCTAAGGCGGCGGTTGAAGCGGCTTATGAGCATGTGGGACCTGTATATCTGCGTTTTGGAAGACTTGCTGTTCCGGTAATCAATGATCATGCAGATTATAAATTCGAGCTTGGAAAAGCGATCACGCTTCGCGAGGGTACGGATGTGACGATTATCGCGACCGGACTCCCGGTATCTGAGTCCCTGGCAGCAGCGGAGAAGTTATCAGCCGATGGAATCAGCGCGGAAGTAATCAATATGCATACGATCAAGCCGTTGGATGAGGAGGCTGTCATTAAGGCGGCTGCCAAGACCGGAAAGATCGTGACGGTAGAGGAGCACTCGATCATCGGCGGACTGGGAAGCGCGGTCTGCGACGTGGTTGCGGAAAAAGCGCCGGCAAAGGTAATGAAGATTGGAATCAATGATACTTACGGAGAATCAGGCCCGGCAGCAGAATTGATTAAGAAATATGGCCTGGATGCAGACAGCATCTATGAAAAGGTAAAAGCATTTGCAAAATAATTAATAGGTTATAGAAAAAAGCACATCCTGGGCGGGGTGTGCTTTTTGTAATTTTGAATTGCATTTTAGAAAGGATTTACAATCTTAAATGAAAGTGTTACGATATAGAAACCAGAAAAAGAGAGAGATGAGATAAAGGAGGTAGTCGTTGTGCAGGCAGCGATTACCTTTTTAGGAGAGAATGCGATGTTTGGAAGAGTAGGCGAAATGGCTAAGCGGCGCTTAAACAGACTGCGCCGCAATTGGAAGAGTGAATTTTATAGCGAAGTTAAGGATATAGCAGAGCATCCGGTGGTGCTAAGGATGAAATTATATCCTCATCATGGCAGCACAAACTGTTATCAGCATTGTATGAATGTGGCATATTACAATTACCAGTGGTGCAGGTTCCTGCACCTGGATGCAAGATCAGCAGCCAGGGCAGGGATGATCCATGATTTGTTCTTATATGACTGGCATATGCATGCCAAGAAGACGGGGGATTGTTTTCACGGGCTGACCCATCCGAAAAAGTCTTACCAGAATGCCAGGAAATTTTTTGATCTCAACCACATTGAGAAGGATATCATTCTGAATCATATGTGGCCGGTTACATTTTTTAAGATCCCAAGGACGAAAGAAGGATGGATTACGACGCTTACAGACAAGTATTGCGGCGCCTGCGAGACTAGCCGTCGAAAATAATGGGATCTACCGGGAACCTGCCGGAAATTTCCATGGACAAGCCCCACCAACCGCTAAAATATGCGGATTCCATATGCTATCATAAGCAAAAATATGCAGATGAGGTGAGAGTATATGGAAAGACAATTTCCCAAAAATGTAAGACAGATAGGAAACGTAAGCGACGAGCCTAAGATATATGTAGAAGACTATGTGGATACCTATCTGAACCAGCTGCGCGAAAGAGCGGCCGAAGAGCCGGTAGGAGTCATGCTTACCGGCGAGATCCTGATCCAGGAAGGACAGGCCGTGGTATATGCTTCCGGCGCTATACGAATGAAGGAAATTGAAGTAAATGGTACGGAAATAGTAATAGGGGAAGATACGTTTAAGGAATTGGAGGAAGAACGCAAGCAGTATTTTCCGTCCAGCGATGCGGTTGGATGGTGCCTGATCGAGAATGGACATCCTATGGGGCAGAACCGCCAGATAGCAAAAATACACGAGAAATCATTTGCAAAGTCAGATACCGTATTTATATGGAAGGATGCGGTAGACAATGAAGAAGTCTATTATGCATACAAATATGGCGAACTAATGCAGATGGGCGGACATTACATATATTATGAAAAGAATCCCAATATGCAGAACTATATGATCAGCACACGTAAAAAGATTGGCGTTACACCCAGTGAAGTGGTTGAGGATCGAGCTGCAAAGGATTTTCGTAGTGTCGTAAGAGAACGCATGGAGGATAAAGAACAGCGCCAGAGTTCCAGGCTTGTGTACGTTACAAGCGCGCTTCTGGTAGTGGTAGTTCTTGCGATCGGCATCTCAACCGTTAATAATTTTACTAAGATGGAGGCAGTTCAAAGTTCGCTTGAATCATTGTCCCAGTCGGCCAGCAAGACGGAGAGCCAGACCGGGACGGTGAATGAAGGCGAGGACGGGGCCTTGGAGGCAAACGGGATTATTGGAGACGGGGAGGCAAAAGATAAGGAAGCCTCCGGGGGAACAGTTCCAGAAACATCTACCGTCCAGGAACAGTTAAGCGATGAGGATTATTATGTAGTGAGAAAAGGGGACACGCTGGACAGCATCAGCGTAAAGGTGTATGGAGATGCCTCTCATGTAGAGGCGCTCTGTAAAATGAATGGATTGTCAGATGGCAACCTGATATACATTGGCCAAAAATTATTGTTACCATAGCTGGAAAATATGATATAATGAGCCCAAAGTGCGTAAGGATGCATTAAGCATCTTTGAATTATGACACGAATGAAAAGGAACAAAGGGGAAACAGATGATACACCGAAGAAATAAGAACCTTCGCGTTGTCAGAGAACCGGAAAATCCAGCAGACCCGACAGATAAGATTATTGAGCAGATTATGGATGAACTTAACAGTGAAGATGGTTCGATGAATGATATGGAGGAACAGATTAAAAAGCATAAGATCAAGTTCTGGCGCAGGATTATACTCAGCACGGCGGCTGTATTGGCGGTTGCGGCCGGCATATATCTTCTGGTCAATCTTCAGACTTACAGCAAGGCCCGGACTTTGGACACCTATGCAAGCGGCGGCTCGGCGAACAATAGTTATATGCAGTTTGCGGATGGCGTGCTTAAGTACAGCCGGGATGGGATTGCCTATCTGGATCAGAAGGGCGAGGAACAGTGGAATCATGCCTATCAGATTCAGAACCCTTTTTTAGACGTTAACGAGAAATCGGCGGCAATTGCAGACAAGGGCGGCAATGACATCATTGTATTCCAGGAAGATGGCCTGAAAGGAGAGATCCATACGACGCTTCCTATAGAAAAGATCAATGTCTCAGAGCAAGGGATTGTGGGCGCTATTCTGAAAAATGACGCATCAGCCAAAGTTATGTGCTATGATACCGCAGGAAATGTTCTTGTGGAGCACAAGACGTCCTTAAGCGGAACGGGATATCCGCTGGATGTATCGCTGTCTGAGGATGGAGAGGTCATGCAGGTGGTTTATCTTTATACTCAGGAGGGTAAAATCACCTCAAAGGTAGCCTACTATAATTTTGGCGAAAAGGGAGAGGATAAGACGGATCATCAGGTCGCTCTTACCGAGTATGAGGATACGGTCATGGCATCCGGGTTCTTTCTTAATAAGTCCACCTCCGTAGCAATCGGCGACAACTGCCTTGCCATATATAAAGGAGGCGAGGTTCCAAAAGAGTCTTCTAAGATTATGATCGACAAGGAGATCAAGAGCACATTCCATAATAGCAAATATATCGGCATGATCCTCAAGAATGAAGGCAAGGAAGGATATGAGCTTCGGCTTTACAATGCCGGAGGGAAGATGGCTATGTCCGAAGATTTTACCGGCGACTATAAGAATGTGAAAATCTGTGGAAGCCAGGTTATTATGTATGATGGAAAGAAATGCGGCATTTTTATGAGAAGCGGCGTGCAGAGATTTTCCGGAGAGATGGATAACAATATATTAGAAATATTTCCTGTAGCTGGAGTAAATAAATACATTGTGATGAATGCAAACGGAATGGAGAAGGTCCGGCTTGTAAAGTAAGGAGAACTTATGAATTGGTTATTAATAACAGTAGGCGCTATTTTTCTGATAAGCATTATTGTCGGCATATGCAAAGGCGCAATCAAGATAGCGGTTTCTTTGGCCACAACTATAGTGACTTTGTTCCTGGTTTTCTTTGCAACGCCTTATGTTGCTAAAGCAATCGCAAAATATACGCCTCTTGATGACCTGATCAAGAGCCAGGTGGTCAGCACGATGGCAAATGTGGCAACCTCCCAGGTTACAGGGGAAAGCGGCGGGCTCTCCGAGAGCAGCGTAAGAAAGGTTCTGGAAGCGGCAGGGGTCACAGAGGACATGCTGTCTCAGTACGGCATTTCTATAGAAGATATTGTGAATGGCAGCATTAGCAGCGAGGAACTTGCCAAGTATGGAATCTCAAGCAATGTGCTGGATGGCTTAAGCGACGATAAAAAGGGATCGATTGAAGATGCGATCAATGAGGCTGAGATACCAAGGGATGTACAGGTCGCCGCGATTGAGAAGGCTGATTTGCCGGATGTATTCAAGAACCTGCTTTCGGTAAATAATAATAGCGAGATATATAAGGAACTGGGGGTAGATACCTTTGCCCAATATGTGGGAAGCTATCTGGCCAGGCTCATTATTAATATCGTGGCCTTTCTATGTACGTTCGTATTAATAACAATAGTCCTGCGGGCGATCGTGTTTGCTCTGGACATCGTATCCAATCTTCCGGTGCTGGGATTTATAAACCGTCTGGCCGGAGGAGCGATAGGGGTGATAGGAGCGCTGGTCATCGTCTGGACCGTATTTGTGGTTATTACGCTTCTGTATACGACATCCTTTGGAAAGGAAATGTATCGGATGATTCAATCGGATGCAATTTTGAAGACGATCTATGAGTATAATCCTATTCTGAAACTGGCTACAATTTTTAGGTAAAAAAGTTGGACAAACCTCTTGACACTGAAAATGAAAGATGCTATTATATAATTCCACCGCGGAGACGTGGTGGATTTTTAAGCGGTCTAGGCCAGATGGCTGAAAAGAGCCGCTGAGAAAAAATAAAAAAAGATATCAAAAAAGTGTTGACAAAATATGGAAGCATGTGATATCATTTAGGAGTTGTCGCTTGAGACAACAACCTACAGAACCTTGATAATTGAACAATAGACAACAACCCTGAAAATT